>Ga0207433_10002627_pt1 | contig 36304 bp, 37 predicted proteins | sample YelNatPaOPGAMG01_FD_187559 | JGI IMG/M metagenome (GOLD analysis project Ga0207433, IMG submission 187559) | Hot spring thermophilic microbial communities from Obsidian Pool, Yellowstone National Park, USA - OP-RAMG-01 (SPAdes) (version 3) | ecosystem: Environmental > Aquatic > Thermal springs... | reverse complement strand
ACATGGAAAAGCTCCATGTTCTCAGATAGAGAAGTAATCACCGGTATGTGCGCGCTTGGGTTAACACCAGCCCTACTGAGCCTCATGCCCTTACAATACAACTTGCCGAACTCCCAACTCTACATCACCATAATAACAAACCTAATAATAATAACCAACATCATAACATCCATTTCAACCCTAAAATGCAAGAGAAGCCAGACCAAAAACAGACAACATCTTCTCGACGTTCCTACGCTTAACATTTAAACACTTTAACCTAATAATGAACTAAACAATCCTAATAATGTAGCAAGCTTTTAGAAACATTTCCATTAGTCGCTGATAACCGAAAACGGAGAAATGGAAAATCAACGTGCTTTTCGCTTTCTGAAGAATAAGGCCTTGTTTTTAAATTTGTTAACGAAAATTAAAAATAACAGTCTTCTATACTTTTATAATGCTTTCTAAAGGAAGCGTTCGGTTTTCAGCTTCTAAATGTGGAGAATTTAAACGGAATCCAAAAACATTAGGGCTCACAAAAGTAAATAGTTCAATCTCGGTTTAAATCTTGGTTTTCTTTATAGTTGTTATTAAAAAACATAATATTTAGCATGTGCATTTATTTTATCCCGCGATAGGTTCAAACTTGTTAAGCTTTGAGAAGGGCGAAGAGTGTGCGTAGTTTAAGAAGGATGCTTAAGAGAGAGGACGTTGGCCCTATTATTCGAAGGTTCTTTATCAACACGCTGTTTGATTCAACTTTTATGCTACTCGGCATAGTTGTTGGCGTAGCCTTTGCCGCCGATGCCAGCCTCGGAGTTGTCCTCGTCACTATGGTGACGAGCAGCTTCGCCCTCGGTATTTCAACTGGAGTTAGCGTGTACGAAGCTGAAAGTCTTGAGCGGGAAAGAAAGATCTATGAACTAGAAAGGGCGTTGTTCATGGATTTGGAAGGCACAAAGATTGAAAAAGCGGCAAGATCCATCGCAATACTGGTAGCGTTGATTAATTTCTTAACGCCTCTTTTTTCTTGCGCGGTGATGATATTGCCCTTTGTACTGGTTGCCTTGGATGTTTTGGAGATTAACTCAGCCTCCTGGTTTTCTGTTATATTAGCCTTGAGCACGCTATTTGGTGCTGGAGTCTATATGGGCAGACTTGGAAAAAAGAACCCTTGGAAGAAGGGAGTGAGAATGGTTTGTTTCGGATTGATTGCTTTCATCATCGGATTCCTTTTGGATTCTCTGGTCTAAAGCGGTTTAAACGGTGGAGATATGAGCCTATGCAGAGGCTGGTTTTGGGGAAGGTAGTTTTGTTTTTGATACGCTGATTTCATCTACACCTTTGATTGAAACGCCGTGCTCCTGCATAACCTTCGATATACCGTCATACTCAATGTTTGGGCCTCTCACAGTTAGTTTTATTGTTTCAGTTTTCACATCAACATCTGTGACCACGATGTCGCATTCTTCAACACCGTTTACGGAACAAATTGCCTGTGCCAATTCAACAAGAGGTGTCTCACGAGGTTTAAGAGCCTCTATCAGAACTCTTCGAATATGTATAGCCATACACTTTCCCTCTAATAATAGAATTGTCATCGACTAAATTTCTTTTCGCTAAACCCTCCTATTTGGTAGCTTGGGAAGATATAAACTCCCATTTCCAGATCAGGGTTTTATGAGGGATTTATAGCTTAGTTAATGGCTTCTAATGATGTCGGGCTAAAGCCTTTTCGAAATGTTTCCTATTACATAATTTTGTCAGTGTTTCTGTTAATAATGTTTAATGGGAAGAAGATGGGCTGATGTTTGGGGGAAGAGGGTGTTTTGTTTTGTTGACGTTTACTTTGCTGTTTTTAGGCGTGAAATATTAACTGTTGATGTTTAGGGTAAAGAGGATTAATTTTTAAGGGCTTTTTCAGGCTTATTTTTAGCCTACCCCTCCCCCTCTGGCCTCTTTATCTGGCGTTTTGTTATAGGTTTCCTTTACCTCTGCTGTCTATTAGGCCCACCTCTTTCAACGTCTGGAAATAAGGTAAACATTGAAGCTTCACGTTTAATAGGCCTAAAACGTCAAGTCTTGAAATTCTCGATACGATCTCACCCCTATATTTGTCTATATAGGCGTTTTTGAAAATTAGGTTTCAAATAGCTCGACGCTGAAGCTTGTCGAAACTACGCTTATGAACCAAACCTAAAAATTTATGATTAACGGAACAAAATTTTAATGGATTGAAATGCGGGCGTTAAACTTAAGGATGTCTTTTGGGTTTCTACAGGGCTCGCCATCGCCTTTCTTATATGCGGCACCGGGTTTTTAGCAGCGGCGCTTAATTTTCCATATATGGAGACGGGAAGAATTATTGTTGAAGAGACTATTCCAATAATCCAGACATCTGGGGGTAATGAGCAGGTAAATGTACCATCTCAGGCAGTCGAAGTGGGCTACGAAATTGTTGCGCAGCCAAGTTGTTAGAACGTATGTGTCAATCTCTCCTGGCGGTCCTCCAATAAACGAAAGTTACGCCTTACACATCAATTTTGGCAAATGGGATGCTAGGATCTACGTCTTAAACTCGGCAATTACCATGTTGTTGTAAATTAAATTTGACTGCTAGCAACCTTGAATACGAATTGTATGTATCTGTTTTTCGTTCGTATCGTATTCTAAATCCTTACCATAATATCGCTTACGCATTTTTTTGCGAGCGCCTTAACTTCAGCAATAATCGTGGAGCATCATGGTTTGCCATTAAGCGGCACACCAGTTTTACAACTGGCTTGAGGATAGGCTTCGTCATAGGTTTTCTTTCAATGCTTCTAGCCTTAGTTTCCATTTTAACCTTAGAAACCACCGCTCATAGCGTTAGGTTTGGGAAACTTTTAAATGCGTCAACGTTGATTCAGAACTTTCCTCAAGGTGAGGGGTTGAAAGGTTCAGGCAAGCCGAATTACATGTTCGTTCCGTCCGCCATCTTTGCAACAGTCCTCCTAGGCTTTTATTTGAGCCACAGAATTTTCCCAGGGCCCGAAATGGTTTTCCTATTTTTATTCGTCTACGCGTCTTACATGGGGAACGGGAACCGTTTCTTGAGAACCTTTACACCTTTCGTCGTATCCTTCCTATCATATGAGGCTTTGAACAGGCTTGTTAACTCCATTCCAAGACGTATTCACATTTATGAACCCATAGCAGCTGATTCCTGGATTTTTGGAACCGTCCCAACAGTTGTGCTTCAAAGGTTTAGGATGCCGATCCTCGACTTCGTGGGCGCCGCTTTCTATTCTTTGCACCTCATAGCCCCAACAGTTTTCGCCTTCATCCTTTGGCGGCATAAACCAGAACACTACCAGAGATACACCGTTGCCTTCGCTGCCTGCACTTACAGCGCCCTACTGACCTTCCTAGTTTTTCCAGTGGCTCCTCCATGGTATGGTTTGAACGCAACCCGTGTGCTTTTCCAAGTGGACCGTTTGGTAGGGGTTCCAGTTTTTCAAACAATGTACGACTATATTGGGGTTAACCCCTTCGCAGCTTTTCCAAGCCTTCACTCCGCGTACCCGTGGCTCATCGCCTTTTTCGCCATTAAGGCGTGGAGGAAGAAGGCTTTGCCCGTTATCATATTTCCAGCCGTCATATGGTTTAGCGCCATCTACCTTGGCGAACACTATGTGGTGGACGTGATAGGTGGCTTTGCCTATGCGACCTTTGCCTCCATACTCGCATGTAAAGGAGGAAAAATATTCAATTTGAAGACTTTCGCCAACATGGTGTCAGACTCCGTCTTGGATGGTTTGGAGAAGGTCAGACTTCCCATATATAGAAGTGAAAACCTCTACGCCTTCACTTTCAAGCGTGCCCTGTACTAGGTGGATGTTTCCGTTTCAGCTGACCTCTGCGCTTTTGAGGCTTTCCATTCCTTGTAGAAGTTGTAGATTTCCCATGCGTTGAAGATTGTTAGCACGAGGATGAAGAACTGGTACCATGCGAAAGTTGGGACGCCTAAACGGGCTCCAGCGCTTAATTGGCAGTCAATGCGGTAGGTTAGGAAGCCCTGCGATAGGTTGGTGTTGTAAACATTTGGGAAGCTTTCGTGATATTGTTTGTCAGCGAACATCCCCCTAATGGTCGCTTTCGGCGGTGTGGCTCCTGGCTGCCAGAAGGTGTAGGAGCCCCACAAGCTGAAGATTGTCAGACCTATTATCAATACGTTTAGGGCTATGTAGAGGATGTGGCCTAGCCGTATTTTCGGGGCTTTCCCCTCCTTCATTGTGCTTTCTTCAGGTTTTTTTCCTTGGGTTGTGCTTGACGGTAACATTAGGATTATTAAGATTACCAAGATGGCGAGGAACAGGATGTACATGTTTCTTTCCGAATGAAGGAAAAGCGGAAGATTTCCTATGTAGGGTATTCTCATCACCACTTTTCCGATAAGGTCCGTGGAGCTCCACGGAGGGTCGTTTATTCCGCTATTGTCTCCTCGAGTAGTAATGTAATAGACGCCATCTCCTTTTTCTATTTTCACCGCTCTATGGACTATTAGTTCGTTCCCCCTCCTGTAGACTAAGATGTCACCAGTCAGGCCTTCTGGGTCAGCTTTTATTTGGGCTGGGTCTATTTTTTGCACTATTATTAGATCGCCAACGTTTAGGGTGGGTAGCATGCTTCCAGAAGCCACAGCTAAGGCGGGATAAGGGGTTCCCAGCGCTATTTGGGCGCCGTAATAGCCTCCAAGAACTATGAGGAGAAGTAAAGCTACTGTTAAGAGGGTTTGAAAGTATTCATTTTTCCATAGTTTTTTGACAGTTTTAATTGCCAACTTTTCGCCTTCTACGCCCACTATGGAAAGCTAGTACTTGTTGAAATGTACTCCGTGTTTTAAAACTTAACGCCAAAAAAGAGGAGAAATAAGGGAGGTAGAAGTTGCGTCAGATTTCTATGCCTTCTGCACCAAGCTTGACCTTGCTTACTATGCCTTTAAACTTCTTTCCGCATTTTGGGCACTCGTACATTCCAAAGACTGTCATAGTTATCCGCATCTTTTTGTCCGGGAAGGGGGCTATAAGCTCCCATGTCTTATAAGGATCTTTAACCTCTGTTCCGCACTGAGGACACGTGTTTTGCTTAGTCTTGGGCATAGCGTTGCCCGCTCTAAATCTTCTTCTTGCTCAGGACTTCCCGGAAAGGCTTCTTGCATTTAGGACAGTCGAACAGCCCTATTTCAAGCTGCATCCTTTTGCCTGTCTTGTCGGGACGACCAGCCATAGTCCACTTTTTTCTAGGTTTATCAACTTCGGTTCCGCATTTTGGACATTTAGCCATCAACTTTTCCTCCAACGTCCTCGATAACCATGGTTTTCCTATGATGATAGATAAATAATTTTCCATTGCTTGAAGAGTCCTGCGGTATTGAGTTCATATACATCGCGCGCAAATAATGAACGTCACAGCAGAAGCCCGATAAAACTAAACCAAAACTAAAGTTATAATACACCACAAAAACCTCATTAGCCCAACAAACTCACATGTAACAACTCGTATAAAAACATCCCGCAGTCATTCCTCAACACGCCACCAAACGTTTTTACCAATCCAACAACTAATTGTTGGCGGTGAAATCAGTGCAGCTTTCACCGCTAAGCAACGCCATCAAAAGAACGTGCAACATACTAAAAGTCGGAGCCTCTATGCAAGTATTAGACTACGAAAAACGCTTCTCTTGTCTAAAAAACTTCTACGACAGCCCTCTCTCAAACCTAATCAAAATGGGATTCAACACCAAAGAAGCTTACGAAACCGCAAAGGAATTTTTCGGAACCTCCACCGTGCGTTTCGCCGGCATAGACGGAACGATGTATTCCCGACCCCTCTTCGACCTCGTGGTCTTCTTCGGGGGAGCCTACGCCTCAGCAGGCACAATAACATTCCACGAAGACAAAACCCCCACAGTCAAATACGACGAGCGGACAGCCAGACACGGAGCAGGCATCTCCAGCGTAGTTCCTATATATGTCAACGAAATCCCAGACGTGGACCAAACCTTCTTTGAAGCCTCCCAGCCGGGAGAAGTCAGCCTCGGAAAACCCCTCACAGAAGAATCAATAATCAACAATGCAACTATTGCCAACTGGATAATGACCTTCGCCGAGTACTACTTGGCCTACAAGCTTGCAGCGGACTTCGAACAAAACCTTCGAATAATAATTCTGGACAGAAGCCTATCCATCGAAAGGGCAAGCCTCCTCTACGACACCTCGAAGCGCACCCTTTGGGAGGCTAAATGCAACATCCTAGGCTTCAACGTGGACGGGGAACCCATAGACAAAAACGACTTAACCATAGCCCGACACCTAGTCTGCAACCAGCGCTTAGGCTTACCTCCTCCAAGGGCAGACTACCTACGCTACGCCATCATAAACCTCCTCAAAAACAAGGGGGCACTGACAAGGAAACAGATTCTCACAGAATTCGACATAAAAGACGAGAAAAGAGCGAAAAGGGTTGAACGCGCCCTAAAAAACCTCGTGGAAAAGGGCATTCTCTCCGAGAAAGGCGAAACCTACGCCCTAAACGGGAAATATTCGAGAACATGGGAACGCATTAAAAAGCTTGTCGTAAGCATAGGCGACAAATTCTTCTTCTCCGAAAACCCTGAAACCGGAAACCCCATGAAAATAGTCAAGGATGGAAAAGAACACTGGCTAACAACCCTCGACATAGCCTTCCTGACGCTTTTCACTCTCCACATGCTGATGGAAGAATGCTGGCGAAAGCACATCCTTCTAATAGGCGTGACAAAGGACACAGCCGCCAGAGACTTCAAACGCCAGCTTATCCCAATCATGTGCAACAACGACCTTTTGAAGGCAAACATCTCCCAAGAGGATTTGGAGAACCTGCCAAACACAGACCGCATGATCCTTCAGTCTGCCAGCATCCTTAACGCCGACAAAATCACACCGCCATGGAGCCTCATAGAATACGACTCGGCCTTCAGAACCATGGTTTTAGATAAGCAGAACCGCAAGGGCTACGTGGCAGGCGCAATCAAAAACAAAATAGGTTTAGAGAAAGTTTTCCTAAAATCCTACGTGCAGTTAAGCCAAGCCAAAACAGACCCCATGCTGCGGAGCAACGTGCTCCTCGTAGACCGCCTAATCCATCCGGAATACGACTACAAGCCTGAAACAGTCGTGGAGTTTTGGAACGAGCTGAGCGACGGAACAAGGGAGCCGGTGGAGGTTATCCTATTCGTGGACAGGGACGTGCCAAACCCCTTACAGAACCTAGCTATGAGCGTTTTAGTGGCCATGGCTCCGTCAAACATTCCCGAAGCCTTCGGCCACAACATACCCCTATTTATCGCAGACAAAATCGCTAAGTGGAATTACAGCCAATTCAAACGGGTTGTGGACACCACCGCCGAGTGGATCCTCAACAACCATAAATTGAGAAAGTTCATATTCTACATGAGCACGTTTAGAGAGAGGCGAACAGCCATTGAAGCCGCAAGAAGAGAACAAATTTAACCGAACATGCTTCACAGACTTCGACGGAAGATTCCGAGCTAGACTCGCCGCCGTTGTACCCCGATTCTTCGGAGGGGCGGAAGAATCCAAGCTGGCGGGGACAAGCGCCCGTTACACATGCAGAATAAAAGTTGAATACCAAAAAGACCTGATGGGGCTACTGGAGGAGGGCATGCTCCTAGCCGCAAAAAACTTTAAACAGGCTCTTCTAGGAGAGGAACGCTACACGCTTATGGAGATAAGCCGAGTCTGGCCTGAACACTTCGGGCTTAGAGGACTATCAGATCACGGCTACTACCCAATGCAGTTCGAAATTATCGAACAGTCTGAGGCGGATTGGCTTACGGACGACCGTTCAACCATGATGATTCAAATAGACGCTGTCCCCATAAACTACGACCTGGTCGTGGATAGAAACTGCAACTATAGATTTGTTAAAGGCTTCTCCTACCCAGTGGTGGGAAGCCCAGTCTACATACTGAACAGCGAAATGATAAACCGCATGTACAATCAGAGGATCACCGAAAAGCTAGGTGTGGACCCATCTAAAACCGTGGAGGACGCGCGGCTCGACCCGAGGCTTGGCGTTGTCAAGATGTTTCAGACAAGCAACACGGTAATCCCCATCTATGTGGATTTCGAGAAACTTGTCCGCTACCACTTCGGAGTTTTCGCCTTCACGGGCGGTGGAAAAAGCAACCTCATGTCCAACATTCTTAGGCGAATTCTACTCCACACAAATGACATTAAAGTTGTCGTGTTTGACATAAGCTGCGAGTATATTTTCCTGCTCCTCGACCTGTTAGCGGAGGAGAACATTCCGTCAAAGGTAATTCTTGAACATCGAATAGACTCCCTTGAACAGTTCTTTAACTCCGTCGTCAAGCCAAGGGAGTATGAAACAGACGAGCGGATCAAGTTCGGGTTAAAACGCATCATTGAACAGGGCAAACTCGCCTTCTATACGAGGCCGAAACAGAAGATACCAACATACGCCCAGTTTCTGGAAGAGTTAAATGATCAGAGGAAGGGTGCCGCCGACAGACCCCACTACCTTAACGCCATAGACAGAATTCACGACGCCATCCTTGACTATATGGAGGCCCATGGGCTCAGCGAAAACCAAGAGGTAAGTGAAGACTTCGTTAAATTCATAGACGCTGTGTGCAGAACCACCGTTGAAGAGTTCAAAGTCCACGACAAAAGCGGCCTATATGGTTGGGCGACCACAAGGAACACGATCCTCGACCAGATAAGAAAACGTCAAGAAGAGCTGAGGAAGGAAACCGGCGGGTTGACAGCTGAAAAGATTAGGGAACTATTGGAGGGCGAAACAAGGCTTGTATGCATATCCATATCGGACCCCACAACGATTAAGGAGCTCGTAATAACCTTAACCAATGACCTACTCATTCGGAGGAAACGCATGTTCCAGGTTAAACCATACATCCTACTAGCCTTTGACGAAGCTCAAGAATTCATCCCAGAACTTTCAGGTGTAGCGGGCATAGACAAGAAATGCAGCAAACAAGTGGAAACCCTGCTCCGTCAGGGACGAAAATACGGGTTGGGCGTGTGCATAGCCACCCAACGAATCGCCTACCTAAACACGAACGCCCTACAACAACTGCACACATACTTTGTGGGGACGCTGCCCAGACCATACGACCGCGCACTAATCAGCGACACATTTATGATAGATAAAGGCATACTGGAGAAAACACTGGAATTTGCACCTGGCGAATGGCTACTATCTAGCTACATAGCCACAGGCATAGAAAACGTGCCCATATTCATCAGAGCAGACAACGCGGAAAAAGAAATAGAAAAATTCCTTGAAAAATCAGTCGAATAACTCATTCCCGTTGTGAGCCCTCGGTTTTAGGCTAACCCGCATTTTTTGAGGAGTTTCTGCCACCTCAAGTCTGTTATTCTTTGAATTTCGTCTACTAGTTTCTCATATTTCGGTGTGAATAGGTGTCTGAAGCGGCCTTGAACTGCCAAGTACTCCCTTACTGGCTTTTTCTTTTGAGGTGCCAGAGCTATGGCTTTGCTGGGTGCCGAAAGCTGGTACTCGCCGTTTACGCATTCCCAGAGTGGGAATACGCATGTTTCCACTGCGAGGCGGGAAAGCTCTATGGATTTCGATGGGTCGCTTCTCCAGCCGCGAGGGCAGGGTGCAAGGACGTGTAGAAACGCTGGTCCTTCGACTTCTAGGCCCTTGCGCACTTTCACCAGTAGGTCCCGCCAATAGTATGGTGAGGCTGTGGCCACGTAGGGGATTTCATGGGCCACCATGATGTCGGCTATTGGCTTTTTATGTTCAAGCTTGCCGGGTATGACTTCGCCAGCTGGTGACGTGGTTGTGGCTGCACCTAGGGGTGTGCCTCCGCTCCGCTGGATGCCCGTATTCATGTAAGCCTCATTGTCGTAAAGCACGAAGAGGAAGTCGTGGCCCCTTTCAACGGCCCCCGATAGGGCTTGGATGCCTATATCGTATGTTCCGCCATCTCCAGCTACGGCTATAACGTCTACATGCTGGTCTTTTATTCTGCCCTTCCTCCGCAGCACTTTGATGGCTGCCTCAATGCCCGAAGCGTTGGCAGCTGCGTTTTCAAAAGCTGTGTGAAGCCATGGAACAGCCCAAGAAGTATACGGGTATATCGTGGAGACCACTTCCATGCAGCCGGTAGCCATGGTTACGATGGTCGGACCTCTAACAGCCTTCAAAATCAGCCTCATAACCGTTGCTGGAGCGCACCCAGCACACGCCCTATGCCCAGACACGAAAAGGTCTGGTTTCTCAGCTATGTCTTTCGCGGTGAACCTCCATTCCTCGCTTTGCATAACCTTTTATCCTCCTACTCCCTTAAACCCACATACCTAATTGGGGTTTCAACACGCCCCTTCTGAAGGATTCCCTCAAGGTCTTTGTAGATGGCGCGTATCTGCATGGGGCTTGTGTCCCTTCCGCCGAGGCCATAAATGTAGTTCACGACAAAGGGCCGCTTTTCAGAATCGTACAGGGCGTGGCGGACTTCATGGAAGACGGCGCCGCCGTGTCCCCCGAAACTCATGCTTCTGTCCATGACGGCTATTGCCCTCACGTTTTCCAAAGCTCTCCTGATGCCCTCCACGGGCAGCGGTCTGAAAGTGCGTATCCTCAGCAGTCCAGCTTTGACCCCTTCAGCCCTAAGTTCGTCGACGACGGCCTTAACCGTGCCGGCTGTTGAGCCTAAGCAGACTGTGGCGATTTCGGCGTCTTCAAGTTGGTAAGCGTCTAACAGTCCGTCGCCGTATCTCCTGCCGCTTATCTCAGCGTACTCCTCGTGCACTTGCCTAATAACCTCCAAAGCCTTTTTCATGGCTTCCTCCTGCTGGCGTTTAAACTCGAAGTAGTAGTTTGGGAAGGCCAGCGGCCCAAGGGTCATGGGATTCTCAGGGTCAAGCCTTAGGGGGGCAAACCTGCCCTCGTGGGTCAAAACTTTTGGGAACTGGCGAACGCCCACAAACCTTTTTACGACCTCCTCTGGAAGCACTTTCACGTTTTCCATAGAGTGGCTTAGCTGGAAACCGTCCAGGCAGACCATGGCAGGCAACAGAACGTCTGGATGTTCAGTTATCCTAAACGCTTGAATAACGGAGTCGTAAACCTCCTGAACGTTTTCGGCGTAAATTTGAATCCATCCGCTGTCCCTCTGCGCCATGGTGTCAGACTGGTCTCCGTGAATGTTTATAGGCGCTGACAAAGCCCTGTTTGCAATGGCCATAACCACTGGTGCGCGGCATCCCGAAGTCACAAAAAGCATTTCATGCATGAGGGCTAAGCCGGCGGAAGCTGAAGCTGTGAAGGTTCTCGCGCCGGTTAAGGAGGCAGCTAGGCATGCGGTTAAGGCGCTGTGTTCAGACTCCGTGCATATGAAGGCTGTTTCCACCTCCCCGTTAGCCACGTATTCGCTGAACCTCTCCACAATTATTGTTTGGGGGGTTATGGGGTATGCAGCAACCACGTCCACATCGCACTGTTTCACGGCGTAAGCAACAGCCTCATCACCGTTTAAAGCCAAAACCTTCTGTTCAACAACACTTTTCACAAGGGAAGCCTCCTACTCAAGTTTCATTTCAATCGCCTTTGCTGGACACTCGTTTGCGCAGACCCCGCACCCCTTACAGTAATTGTAGTCGAACTCTATGTCGCCAAGGTCAGCCTTCCAACGTATGGCTCCGTCTGGACAGTAAATGACGCACAACAAACAACGGGTGCACTTCTCTAAGTCCCTTACGGGTTTAAAAGTTTTCCAGTCGCCCGTCAAAAACTCAGTACTGGACTTCCAGCAAACAGCGGCTATGGGGATTTCCCGCCAACCTTTTTCCTGGACAATCATGTGGAACGCGCCTCCCTGTAAGATTCCTCTATGACTGCAAAGTTTTTCTCAGCTATATCGCGTCTGAAACGCTCTTCAACTGTCCTTTTTATGCTTTCTAGGCTAACAATCCCTGTGGCGCGTGCCACCGCCCCGAGCATGGCTGTACTTGTTATAGGGGCGCGTAAAATTTTCACCGCTATTTCCGTGGCTGGAACAGTCCAAACTTCAACTTTGTCAATGACGCCAAGTCTCTGCTTAATTTCAAGGGGGCTGTCCTTTGAATTAACGACTATCTTTCCGTCTTCGCTTAAACCCTCAGCCACGGGCACAGTCTTCATCAGCGTCTGATCTAAAACAACAACTACGTCCGGATTATAAATGGCACAATGCAGTTTAATGGGTTCGAAGCTTATCCTGGTGAAGGCTGTAACAGGCGCCCCCATTCTTTCGGGGCCAAACTCTGGGAAAGATTGAATGTATCTTCCCTCATAAACAGCAGCCTTAGCGAGAAGCTCGCTAGCCGTCCAAGCTCCTTGACCACCCCTACCATGCCACCTAATCTCGATGATCCTTTTCAAGATGGCTTCCTCGCAGACTTTTCACAATTAGTGACACCTCCATATACACTTTTCTGAAGTAGGAAAGGTGGAAAACTAAATTCGAGGGCTTTAAGGCTGGGACATTAAATCTTTTAAAACTTCCTTAACTGGGGCTCCCAAAAGCTCTTTGACGCGATTTAAGAGTTTAACCCCTTCTTCTGTGGTTGAATAATACTTGATGCGTTTCCTCCCCTTCTCTCTCCATTCCCCCCTTATAAAACCGTTTTCCTCAAGCTCGTAGAGAAGTGGGTAAACAACCCCGGGGTGGAAGCTCCACCCCGTTAGCCTCTTCAACTCCTTTGATAGGGCGTATCCGGACAGGGCTTTACCACTTAGAAGCCATAGAATTAAAACTCTACTGAAGCCTTTAACTGTGGCTTTTATAAGGTCTCTCTCCAACTCCGTTGGCAAACCTCTCACCGTTCAAAAGTTTCCAAGCCCATTCTAGTGTAGACGACAAATATAAGCGCTTTTGAGAAGAAAATCTGATATATCAAAACCCAAAATTTTAATCAGAAAAGCCATGGTCAGGGTTGGAGACATCTTCCTAAGAAGCCTTGAAAAGCCAATAATTCTTTGGCTCCTATCCCTCAAGCCAAGGCACGGCTACGAGTTAATAGTTGAATTTAGAAGGTTGACCGGGCGAAAACTGAAACCAAGCATGGTATACCCGTTCCTTCACAGGCTTGAAATAGAGGGATTTGCACGAAGCCAACTACTCGTCAAGGGCGGACGCAAAATCAGACATTACACCCTAACAAAAAAGGGTAAAGAACTCTTAAAAAAGGTGCGGAAAACCTTCACAAAACCTCTAAGAGAATTCCTAATGGAACTGATAGGCGAAAAAGCAAGCCCGTAAAGTATCACGCAGTCCTCATATGGATTCATCTGGTACTAAGTGTCGTCTAGGCATTTCATCAAAATTGTGTAATTAAAGCAAACTGTTTGATTACAAACACAAAGTTTGCATCGCTAATAACTATGGACTACCGTCCGGAAGCTGCGCTGGCGATTTTCATAATCACACTCTTCCTAATGATTAAACGTCCCCGTGGAATAAGCCTGGTTTGGCTGCCGTGGCGTGATAAGGCTATGCGTGTTTTGGCTAAGGTTCCTTTAGAGGAAGTATTTAGGCATTAGGGCTCGCATGATTAAGCTCATTGCAGTAGCGCAGATGGAGGTTCACCACAGCTAGACTTATACCAGCACCGGATTTCACAGCTTCTAAACATATGCAAAAATGGAGAAGAAGACAAAACAGCCTACACATACTATAACCCTGATATAAACATCAAAAACAAATAGACATTAGCTGTTTTTGCTAACATTTTTTCTTAAAATTCTTATAGGGGTTAACCGTATTATCGATTTGTGGTTTGTGTATGCAAAAGTTTAAGTTTCCAAGTGAGGAGTGGATTAAAGCCTTCAAAGAAGAACTTAATAAAAATGAAGCCTATGCGGAAGCTGCCAAGGACTGGGAGGGTGATTTCCTCTTTATAGTGACTCCGGACGAGGGCTTGGAAAAAGAGATGGTCTTTTATGTAGATCTTTGGCATGGTAAGTGTCGAGACGCTTACATGGTGCCCAGCAGAGAGACTAAAACTGCCGAGTTCATATATGAAGGGCCGTATTCGAACTGGAAGGAGCTAATAATGGGGCAGTTAGACCCTATTCAAAGTTTGCTAATGCGAAAGTTCAAGCTTAAGGGGAATATGGCCAAGATTATGCGGTACACTAAGGCGGCTTCGGAGCTTGTTAAAACTGCAAGTAGAGTTCCAACGGAGTTTATATAGAGGTCTTACTCCTAATGTGGGAATTTACATCCCCAAAATCCATAGTTTTTGGTGAAGGTGCACTAGAATATTTGAAGGAGATTGAGGGAAAAAAGGCATTTATAATAACAGATAAGGTTATCCGCAATTTAGGCTACGTTGAAAAGGTTGCAAGCTACATTAGGGAAGCAGGATTAAGCGTTGAAATCTTCGATGATGTGGAGCCTGAACCTTCAAGAGAAACTGTTATTAAATGTGCAAAGTGTGCTGGGCTTTTTGAACCAGATTGGATTGTCGGATTGGGTGGTGGAAGTTGTATTGATGCAGCTAAAGCATCATGGGCGCTATACGAGAGACCTGATATCCAAGTCGACGAGATCAGCCCGTTGTTAAAGCTTGGCTTAAGGAAAAAGGCGAAGCTCATAGCCATTCCAACAACAAGCGGAACGGGTTCTGAGGCAACTTGGGCGGTGGTTATAACTGACACTAAAGAAAGGAGGAAAATGGAGCTTGCTTCAAAAGAGCTTGTTGCTGACGTAGTGATCCTAGATCCTCAGCTTCCCTTAACCATGCCAAAGAGCCTTGTAGCTGATACAGGTGTTGATGCTCTTGCAAACGCGCTGGAAGCCTACGTCTCTCAGTGGCATAACTATTTTTCTGACCTTCCGGCCGTGAACGCCGTGCAAGCCGTTTTTAAATATCTCACAAGGTCTTATAGGAACAGCCAGGATAGGGAAGCAAAGGAGAATATGCATTATGCAGCGACAATGGCTGGGCTAGCCTTCAGCAACTCCCAAATATGCGTGGCCCATGCCATGGGTCATGCATTAGGCGCTATATTCAAGATCCCCCACGGCAGAAGTGTGGCAGCAGTCTTAACATTTGCAGTTGAGTACATGGCTAGAGGGGCTATGGAAAGGTTTGGAGTTCTTGCTAACGCTATTGGAATTAAAGCAGAGACGAGCGTGGAAACCTTAGATAGGTTTGTCCAAGCTTTAAAGCTGCTTTTAAAGGATATCGATGAGCCAACTTCGATAAGGGAGTTGGGGATCAGCTGGAATGATTTCCAAAGCGAGCTTGACAATCTTGTGGAAAGAGCCATGAGCTCCACTGGCACAATAGCAAGTCCGAGGGTCCCAACAGCAGAAGATTATCGAAGACTATTTGCTTACGCGTATGAAGGAAAAACTGTGGACTTCTAGCGACCTCCTTTCTTTACTAACATTGAAAAAATTAAGGAGTAATGAAGATTAACGTTGCACTATCTCCGACACTTCTTTCAACGTCTCCTTTTCCTCTTCTGGAAGTTCGCATCCCTCAAGCCATATTGTAGCCAAAACGATGAAGTCTGGAGGTATAACTTCCCTATCAATTTTTACGTCCAAGACTGCTGGTTTTCCAGAGTCAACGGCCCTCTGTAGAGCTGGTCTTATTTGAGATGGCTCAACAACTCTTTCGCCGTAGCAGTTCATGGCCCGTGCGATTTCGTCGTACCTTATGTCTGAAAAATCAACTCCAATATGTCTTCTCGAATAAAACAGCGTTTGCCCAGTTCTTATCATTCCCCAAGCACAGTCGTTTAAAACTACAAACACTATTGGCAGTTGAAGGCGACTTGCAGTTTCAAGTTCTTGAATGTTTAAGCCAAAGGCTCCATCACCAGTTATGCAATAAACCTGCCTATCGGGATGGGCGAGTTTAGCAGCAATAGCGTAAGGAATGCCAGCGCCTAAGTGTCCTGAATCTCCGCTAACACAACTGATGTAAGTGTTCGGCTCATAAACCCTGTTTAGGTAGAAGCACCAGACAGCAGTGTTTCCACCGTCAACCACTGTTATTGCGTTTCTTGGGAAAAACTCCCTAACCTCCCTTACCACGCGTAGTGGGTGAATTGGCACCGAATCCAGCCGCGATATTTCCTCGAAGTTTTCAAGCCACATCTTTTCCAATCGCTTATAATCTTGCAGGAAGGGATTCTCTCTCCTAGGAGGAGTACGCCTTTTAATGGCTTCCAACAAAGCCTTAAGGGTTGACTTTGCATCACCTATGATACCCAGGTCAACGGGTCTATTTAGTCCAATGCTGTCGCCCGAAATGTCTATTTGGATTATTTTCTGCTTTGATGGTTCACCCCACGCCGGTGGTTTCCCCCACATATCCAAGGCTCCGAGTCTGCACCCAACGACGAGAACCACGTCAGCTTCAGCTTGAGCCACCATTGCTCCATTTCCCGGAGCTGCTGGAATAAGGCATAATGGATTATCTTCAGGTATTGCTCCTCTACCACTCATAGACGTGGTAACTGGAGCCTGCAAGTATTCAGCCAACTCTATAAGCTCTTTTGACGCACCAGATCTTAAAACTCCGCCTCCGGCATGAATTAGGGGTGTTTTTGCCTCCGTCAGCATCTTTGCTGCTTGCTCTATAAGGGTGGGGTTTCCCACAGGCTTTTCCACAGCTCTATAACTTTCGGGAGACAACATCTCTAAATCTGCTTCTTCTCCCGTTTGAAACAGGACATCTGAAGGAAAGTCAAGATGCACGGGACCAGGTTTACCAGCCATCGCTATTCTAAAAGCCCATTGAGTAAGCTCAGGTATCCGCTTCCAATGAGACACTACAGCGTTCCATTTTGTGACAGCTTTGAAAAGCGAAAGCTGATCCAAAGCCTGCTGGGAGCCCGTGTCAGGGTATGAACGCCAAGACTGATTCTGCGCCGTAATCACGATTATTGGTATACCATCTGCAAAAGCGGGGTAGACTCCTCCAACAAGATTTGCAGCTCCCGGGCCAACTGTTCCCACGCAAACTCCAGGTTGCCCTGTTGTCCGCGCCCAAGCGTCAGCTGCGTGTGCCGCTGCAGCTTCATGTCGCATTGTTATAAATTCAATACGTTTGTCCTTATAAATGGCGTCCAGAAGTGGATATAGCTGATCTCCGGGGACACCAAAAATATAGCGAACGCCTTCTTGAATTAGGCAGCGTTTCAAAACTTCACCGCCAGTTATACGAGCCATGCCAAAAATCCCCCCCATAAAACCGGAGACGTTTAGGTTTATCGACCTTCGTTATTAAGATTTTCTAAAATTGCTGAATCTAGGGGCAAATATTAAATCTGTTATGTTATAGAAAAACTAAGCGAGGTGTTTTTATGCCAAGGGGGTATATGGGGAAAATTCTAAGAGTCAACTTGACCGCCAAAAGCTTGAAAGTTGAACCAACGTCTGAAGAAGTTGCCAGGAAGTACATTGGCGGCAAAGGCTACGCCGTGTACCTTCTATACAAGTATCTAAAGGAATACGAAAAAGCTGGAATTTCACCAAAGGATATTAACGCTTTAGGCCCGGAAAACGTCTTAATATTTGCAACAGGTCCTGGAACAGGAGTCCCAGGCTTTCCGTCTAATGGCAGATACCATGTGATGGCGTTAAAATCTCCTTTAACAGGTTCTATTGGAAGCGCGAATTCCGGAGGAGAATTTGGACCTTTCTTAAAGTTTTCCGGTTTTGACATGATCGTGGTTGAAGGAGCATCTGAAACGCCGGTCTATTTGGCCGTTGTAAACGGAGAGGCCGAATTAAGGGATGCCGGCAATTTATGGGGTAAAAACGTGTTTGATACTTGCAGGATCTTGAGGGGCAAAATTGGAGGCAAAAACACAAGTGTAGCTTGTATTGGGCCGGCTGGCGAAAATATGGCATATATGGCTTGCATAATGAATGATGAGCACAGGGCTGCGGGTAGAACAGGTCTGGGTGCTGTTATGGGCTCTAAAAAGCTTAAGGCTATCGTTGTATCCGGTGAAGAAAAAGTTCCGGTTGCTAACCCGGAAAGATTTTCTGAAGTTTCAAGAAGATGCTTAGATGCTTTAAAAAATAACCCTGTTACAGGTGTTGGACTGCCGACATACGGTACCGCCATTCTCATAAATATAGTTAACACAGCTGGTGGGCTTCCCTATAAAAACTGGCAGACTGGTGTAAATCCGGACGCGGAGAAGTTGAGTGGAGAAACTCTCGCGGAAACATACTTGGTCAGCCGGAGGGCATGTTGGGGTTGTCCAATTGGATGTGGAAGAGTGACAAGTGTCAAATCAGGACCGTTCCAGGTCTTGGGCTCAGAAGGCCCAGAATATGAGTCAATATGGGCTTTAGGAAGCAGTACAGCTGTAAAGGACTTAGACGCGGTTGTTAAGGCCAATCACTTATGCGATGAGCTTGGGCTGGACCCAATAAGCATAGGCTCAACAATAGCCGCCGCCATGGAGCTCAACGAAAGGGGATATATCCCACAAGAAGACTTGCAAGGGTTAGATTTGCGATTTGGCAACGCCGCAGCTCTTGTGGAGGCTGTTTGGCGAACAGCATACAGAGTTGGATTTGGAAAATATTTGGCTCTGGGGTCGAAAAAGCTTTGCGAAATTTACGGACACCCAGAACTTTCCATGAGCGTTAAGGGCCTTGAGATGCCAGCTTACGACCCTAGGGCCATTAAAGGCATTGGGCTAAACTATGCAACAGCAAACAGAGGAGGTTGCCACGTAACTGGATATACGGTTTCACCGGAAGTCCTTGGGATACCGGAGAAAATTGACCCGTTGAAGCCTGAAGGGAAAGCAAAGTGGGTTAAAATATTCCAAGACTTCACATGTGTGGTTAACTCAACAGTTAACTGTCTGTTTACAACATTCGCCTTAGGTGCAAAGGATTTTGCAGACCTTTTGTCAGCTGTTACTGGTTGGACTTTAACGGAAGATGAAATTCTGAGAATTGGGGAACGCATCTACAACTTAGAAAGAGTCATAATCAACAAATTTGGATTCGATGGGAAGGACGACACGTTACCGAAACGTCTGCTAGAAGAACCAATGCCTGAAGGCCCAGCAAAGGGTCAAGTAACAGAACTCGAAAAAATGAAGGAGGAATATTACAAGCTTCGCGGCTGGGTTAACGGCGTTCCAACTAGAGAAAAGCTGGCTGAGCTTGACATAGAACTTTAGAAAAGCAAAAATCCCCCTTTTTCTCCATTTTCATTGGAAGCACTTGGCTTTGGTATCAGTAAGGATAATGCTTTTCGCAACCCTACGTAGTAAGTATAAAATTAGAGAGCTTACTGTGACTTGTGACGGAACCCTTCCAAACTTAATCAAAAGCGCATCTAAAATTCTAGGACCAGAATTTGTTGACGATGTTTACGATAAAAAGCGGGGGAAAGTAAGGGACGACATGATTATCATGGTGAATGGAAGAAACATCAAAGACTTGAAAGGAGAGATAACTCTCAAAGACAATGACGTAATAGCCATATTCCCACCACTAGCCGGGGGCTAAATCTTAGGAAGCATTCCACATGGGTTATGAATTCCCAGAGACATTGCAGATTGAAGCTATATAGCTGGTTTGGCTCAATGCAACTTGACATGGGTTATTCTAGGAGCAGTGAGATAGGACCAGCTTTCCAGGCTTCTATGGCAGCTTTTAGTTCTGGATGCTGTTCGGCATATTGCTCCAGCGGAATCCTATTCATTGCAGCTTCTATGGCTTGTCTAAAAGCCTTCGCGCCAGCTCTTGGACCCATCGGGTGGGCATGTATTGCTCCACCAGCTCCTATCGCTATGTCTGGGCCTAAGTCGCTTATGAGCTGGGGAACGTGGAGTTGTGTTATTCCGCCTGACGGCATTGGCAATGTGGGTTTGATATTGTGCATCGGGAAGAGCATTGTCCTGCCGGCCTTCAGGTATTTCTCCTTTAAAAAGAAAGGTTGTTTTCCATAAGGTGCCGGATAAACAAGTATGTCAGCACCTGCAAGTCTTGGAAGTTTAGCTAATGTCAGGTGTGATGACATACCTGACTCTGGATCTTCGTAAATGGCTCCAGCGAAATCCATGTGGCCTAAAATTGGGACTTTTATACTTGGGTCTTCCGCCAAAGCCTTTAAAACGCCTATTCCAGTCACTAGGTGGTTAACCATAATGGCGTTTGCCCCGAGCTCTATAACTTTTTCAGCGAACTCGAAGATTTTCGGGGCGTCTGCAGTTACATTTATTGTATACATCTTCTTTTCACCAGTCTCTTGAGCTGCCTTGTCGACAACTTCCATATATTTTACAATCCTATCTTCAACGGTGTTGAAGGGCGCGTTAGCTAAAAGTTCATCATCCTTAACAAAGTCTGCGCCTCCCACTAAAGCTTCATAAGCGAGCTTTGCACCAACTTCGGGCGGGTAGCCGGTGCAGGGCTTAATCATGTTATTAAGTATTGGTCTTGCCTTTATTTTCAAATATTCCCTTAACCCTTGCACGCCGAATTTTGGGCCTTTGAACATTTCAAGATAACTTTTGGGAAATATTAAATCCACAAGTTTCAGTCTGCCAGCCATTGAAATGTTGCCAATGACTGTTGTAAGAAGCATTGAAATTTCGTTCATGAAGTTCTCGTAAGGGTATGCTATTTGAACGATGTAACGTCTCAATTTTAAGTCTGCCGGGACTTCGTATTCGAAGTCTGGAACTTCATTTATGGCGATTACTTTGGCTATGTGCTTTTTCCGCAGTTCTACGGTTTCGCCTGGAACACGAATCCATGTTCCAGTACTTTGTTCGACAGCTACAGCCATGGCAATCTTATCTATCGGCCAATCTCTTGGAACAGCCGTGTAGTATGTTGCTATAATATACTTTTCCGGATCTATTCCTTCCGGCAAGGATATTGGAAGGGCTTCAATTTCCTCGGACATGAAACTTTTCACCACTGATAAATGGTTTTTGAGGATTAAATATTTGATGTTTATATGTGCTGTTTATTCGGCTTTCAGGTTCAGCCGTCTATACATTCGCCTATTGTTCTTATAGATGTTTTTGAATTCTTTGAAGAGTCTCTCATAAACTATGGCATTCTGGTAGTTTGGCTCGAAAACTGAGTCTATTTTTACAAGCTCTTCCGCATCCTCGAAACTTTTGACATGTCCCAAAGCAATCATTGCTATTATTGCGGCTCCTTTTGCGCCTGCCTCCTTTGGGTCGCTAACCCTGTTTATTTTCCTGTTTAATGCGTCTGCAAGTATTTGGCACCAAACATTGGACATAGCTCCTCCACCTATGACGTTTATGCTTTCAGCTTTCCCGGCAAGCCTCTCCATGTAAAACAACGCCCACTTCATATTCAGAGCTACACCTTCAAACACAGCTCTAACTAGATGTTCCCGTGTGTGTTCCAGGCTAAGGTTGTGGAATCCTCCTCTAACCGTTGGATCATCTAGCGGGGCTCTTTCGCCGAAAAGCCACGGCGTAAATATTAAGCCACCTGCGCCAGGATTAATTTTTGATGCCATTTCACTGAAAAGTTCGTAAACGTCCTCTTCCTCCCCTTCTTTGAACATCGTGTTCTTTAGCCAGTCAAGACATGCTCCAGCAGTTTCCTGTTCTGCTACGCAAAGGTACATTTCTGGGTTTGCACTACAAATGCATCCTATGTAATGGAATAGGTCCTTTTTTCTCTCTGAAAGGTGGCAGCCCAGCCAATCACTTGTTCCAATGTAAGCGTGGATTTTCCCTTCCCTAACGGCTCCGGAGCCTATTGCGGCTGAAGCTACATCTCCAGCTCCAACAACAATGGGAGTGCCTTCTATAAGCCCCATTTCAGCGGCCGCCTCTTTTGTTAGTTTGCCAGCTATATCTGTCGCTTTCATTATTTCTGGAAGTTTAGCTCTCTCTATTCCGTATTTTTTGAGAATTGTGTCCGACCAGTTAAATTTTCCCTTTCTTGTGTCCATCATCCACCAAATGTTGGCGTAATCCCTACTTATCACGAAGTTTCCGGTACATTTGTAAATGAGGTAGTCTTTGCAGTCTAGGAACTTGTAGGTTTCCGCGTATATTCTCGGCTGCTCCTCTTTAACCCACAGTATTTTGCATATGGGGTCTTTGCCAACGTGCCCATAAATCCCACCGGTTATTCTTAGAAACTTTATTAGGGTTGTTAACCCATATCCGGCGATCTTTATTATTCCGTGGCTCATTTTTTCTGCTTGCTCTTTGGCCCTTGTATCAAGCCATATCATGCACGACATAAGCGGTTCACCGTTGCTGTCCACGGGAATAGTTCCAGACATCTGTGTGGTGAACACGATAGCAGCTATGTCAGAGGGCTTAACATTCGCCCTTTCTAAAAGCGTTCTCGTGGTTTTTACAACTGCATTCCACCAGTCTGACGGCTTTTGCTCAGCCCATCCCCTCTTCGGATAGTATACAGGATATTCTGCTGACGCGTGTCCAACAATTTCTCCATTTAATCGCACTAGTACAGCCTTATTACTTGTTGTTCCAGTGTCGTGGGCCAGAATAAATCTCTCTTTCAAGGTCCTTTAACCAGCGATTCTAGACTTAACCTGTGAACCCTACCATCTTTATCAATGTGTTCAACGCGGATGGGTAAGCCTATGGTTCCACCTATCTTTATTTTTTCCTTAGCAAGCATAAATAACTCAATTGGGTTTACAGCTGCCTCTGGTGGGAAAACACCTTTCAGTTTAATTTTTCCCATGGCCATAAGTATGGTTCCTAAGGCAGCCGGTACCCCTGTTCCTTCACGCATGCCCATGCCTCTTGAGGACATGGAGAACACATATGTGTTTGACTCACCCTTCCTTCTGCCTTTAATAACTATCTTTAAACAGCCCATAGGTTCGGTTATTCCAGCCTCTCTCAAAAGTCTAGGCCTCTGATGTAATGCAAAAGCTACTGCAAAGTCTATTGGCGCAATCTTTTTCCCGTCGACTTCTATGGGCTCTTCACCTGTCATACCAAGACGCACAATCCCTTTAATCAGCTCAGCGTATGCTGGTGGCAGAACTAGGCCGAGATTCGTTACGCGTCGGACACCCTTAATATACCTTGGAAGCGTTATTGTCTCAGGGTGGGGATAAGCGTAAACCCTATATGTTCCGACATCTGCAAACTCAACATCCTCTTCTAAGGCTTTGCCACTTTCCTCCAAAACCTTGACAGTTTTGAATTCTCCATCGAGGAAGACTGGGATAGGGATCATCATTGAATGAATCCTATGCTTGACTACGGCTGGTCCTTCCGTTTCCTCTCCTCCGTGAGCATGGTAAATGTCTATAGACTCTACTTCATCCAAAAGCATGTCCGCACAAAATCTAACCAGAACATTTGCAACACCCGGGGAACTACCCATACCTATAAGAGCCGAGATTCCTGCACTTTTTGCCTCTCCATCCATGTTTAGAAGAGCCTCTGTTGCGTCGACATCGTCGCATATATCTACATGGTTTACTCCAGCCTTTATGGAAGCCTTCAAAACTGTTTGCGCATATTTGTAGAAGGGGCCTACGCAGTTGAGTATGACATCGGACCCCTTGATTAACTTCTGAAGTTTATCTGAATCCATGACATCGATTTTAACAGCCGAAACTTCCTTTGCACCGATTTCAGATGCGAGATTTTTTGCCTTTTCGTAGGCAAAATCTCCAATAACTACTTCAGAAAACATGCCACTAGTGGCGAGAATTCTGGTGGCCATGCTTCCTATGGTTCCAGCTCCACCCAAAACGGTAACTTTCAATCCAACACCAACCTTCTTTAAAAAATGTGTTCGGAGCATATTTAGGATTTATGGAAACATCGCAACGGCAAAATATATCAACCAAGTACTGTAAACAAAAGATTATGGAAAAATTGAAAGCTCAGCCTTACCGTTGGGTTGTCCTATTCACGTATATGCTTGTAGCAGTTGTTTCTCAAATCCTTTGGTTAAACTTCGCTCCGATAACTAGACCTATAATGACCTCCATATTTGGCGTAACGGAGTCAGAAGTTGGACTATTATCAATGGTTTGGCCTTTGCTTTTTATACCCGTATCCATTCCAGCCGGAATACTCATAGATAGAAAGGGGTTCAAATTTGGGGTTTCAATAGGAGCCTCGATAATGGCTGTTTTTGCAGTTCTGAGAATATTTTCCGGAAAAAACTTTACGATGCTTCTTATTTTCCAATCCTGCGCCGCGCTCGGCCAACCGTTCGTCTTCAACGCCATATCGAAACTTGTAACACTTTGGTTTCCCTTTGAAGAACGAGCATTAGCCACTGGGATTGGCATAATGGGTCAGTACATTGGAATGATAGTAGCCTTGGTGCTTACACCATTCCTAGTGCCAACACCGGATGTTACATTATTGACTAACATGCTTATAATTTACGCAGCAATGTCCATAATAAGCGCTGCGTTATTCATAGCTTTGGCCAAAGAAAACCCGAAAGCGGTCAGTCTCAAAGCATCTTTAGAGGAGGTTAAAGCGTCAATTTCATTCAAGGATTTTAAGGGGTTCTTTAGACAAAAAGATTTCATAATCCTTGAAGCCCTATTCTTTATTGGAGTTGGACTTTTTACAGCGCTACTAACATGGCTGGAAACCATTTTAAACACGCGTGGATTAAGCGCCACAGATGCGGGATTAATAGGCGGAATGATAATCGTTGGAGGGATATTCGGCTCAATATTAATTCCCGGATTTTCCGATAAAACTGCTCGAAGAAAGCCCTTTATAGCTGTGGATTTGGCTGTCGCCGCAGTAGCGCTCTACTTTTTTGCTGAAACTGGCAATTTTCCAATTTTAGCTGTAATGGGGTTTGTTTTGGGCTTCTTCCTAATGTCAGCCTTGCCGATAGGCTTGGAAATGTCAGCTGAAATTGTTGGTCCAACCTTAGCTGGGAGTGCATCGAGTTTTCTCTGGCTATTTTCTCAAGCTGGATCAGTGATTTTCATCTTTTTAATGGACGCCATAAAAACTGCAATGGAAGGCCTTTACCCGTCAAACCCCTACTACTTTTCAGTTTTATTCATATTCGTGTTGGACGTAATCGCTCTGGTGCTTTGCTTACTGCTCAAAGAAACAGCGCAGATCAAGGGCTAGATTTTGAAAATCTTAAACTTGCCTTTGATCACGTCCAAATCCGCGTTTCCAATCTTGGAAAGTAGCTTCCGCTTCAAAGCCTCCCAGCTTACCGCATCTTTTCCAGCAAGCATAGTAACAATGAACTGGACTTTCGCGCATTCCTCTACCATTCTATTTAGAAGGCATGCCTTTTCAATTGTTGAACCAACCGTTATTATACCATGATTCTCCAAAATAACGGCATCAAAATCCTTTATCACCCTTTGAACAGCCTCGGCTAAAGCTTTAGATCCGGGCAGCTCGAAAGGCACTATTGGAACACCATTTGGAATGTACAAAAACATCTCTACCTGCATAGGAAGTATCTCAACCCCAGCTATTCCGAAGGCTGTTGCAAAGGGAGCATGCGTGTGGACAACTCCTTGAACATCGCTTCTAACGCGGTAAATCGCGATGTGTAACGGCGTCTCTATTGAAGGCTCCTTTTCACCCTCAATTTTGTTGCCATTTAAGTCAACGACTATTAAATCTTCAGCTTTCAAAGAACCCATAGAAACGCTTGAAGGTTTTATTAAAATCCTATCAGTTCCAGGAATTCGCGCGCTTATATTCCCTTCAGTTCCAACAACGAGACCATAATTGTGCAACTGCCTGCCGACGTTTACTAAACTCTCCCTCAAAGCTCTAACGATATTACTACTCATGATAGACCTCCGAATACGCATAAAAATGTAATTTCTTTTTAGACTTTTGCCAGATTTCAAGGCAAACTTTTCCATTTGCAAAGTCTAACATAACAGTTAACAATAACCCGCTTTACGGTTCTAACAGCCAAAACTGTCAAGCGTTGAATCACTCAAACCAGCTTTACGACGATGCCAAAGAAAGTTAACCGCGTCTTGAAGGGAATGGATGGAAACCATAGGTTTTCCATATAGGGGACGTTGGTTTATCATAGGCGCCGGGGGTGGGATTTGAACCCACGCGGCCCAGTTGGGCCACAGGCTTAGCGGCTTTGGTGTTTGGTCTCCAGGCCTGCTCCCTACCAGACTAGGAGACCCCGGCGCTTTCATCATTTTTTGTTTGCGCCCTTGTAATTATCTTTTTATGTTGTGTTCTCGTGTTTTTCAGCCATTAGGACTCTGTAGCCACTTTCTCTGGCTAGTATTGTGCAGTTTCCGAAGGTTTCTTGGAATGTTTGCTGTATTCTTTTTCCGCCTATTTTTGATCTTAGAACCATTTGGAGGGTGGCTTTTTCAGCCATGTGTTTGGGTGCTTCGGTTATTATGGCTTTAACCGTGGCTAGTCCGGCGCTTACGGGCGGGTTTGAGAGGATGCAGTTGAACTTCATGTCTTTAACGGGTTCGTAGAGGTTGCCCCGTCTGACTTCGGCGTTGTAAACCTTGTTGAGTTCAATGTTTCGCCTTGCAAGTTTTACTGCGCGCTCGTTTATGTCCACCATGACCACGTGGAGTTTCGGGTTAAGCGAGGCGGCTGCTATTCCTATGGCGCCGTAGCCGCATCCAACGTCCAAGACCAAGCCGCTTTCAGGCAGAACCATCGATTCTATAAGAAGTTTTGTGCCCAGATCCACGCGTTTTTTGGAGAAAACCCCTGAGGCTGTTAGAAACTTGAAGGTTTTCCCGCGAAGAAAAGCCTTAATAAGCCCGTAGCGGGGTTTCGATTTTGGTTTTTCTGAGAAATAATGGTCTATATTGGTCATAGCTCGCCGCTCTTCCAGCATTTGGGATAGGTGCCTCTGGGCATTAGTACACGTTTAACCTTCGCAACGACTCCATGCGCCATGCTTAGAATCTCCTCCGTGGAGGCTTGAGCCTCCGCCAATGCCACGGCCTCACCCTTCAATGTTAGGATGGCCACCATGGAACCTGCTTTTACGCCTGTTTCAAGGGAAGCCACTCCTGGTGCGGTTAGGCTTGCACCGTGGCATAAGGCGTCCACGGCGGAATCCTTCACGTAGATTTTCGGCAAGAGCGCTAGGGCCTTTTCCATGGGCTGGATAAACTTCCTGAGGATGGAGTCGTCGCCTGTTTCCTGCCAACGGTCAAACCAGTAGGCTACATCATGCAATGTCACAAGATCCTCGTTTTCAACGAATGGACCCGCCCTTGTTCTGCGAAGTTCCTGCATGTGGGCGCCGCAGCCTAAAACCTCGCCTACGTCGTGGCAAAGTTTGCGGATGTACGTGCCGCCCTCGCATCCAACCTTGAAAAGCACGTTCCGCCCATCCATTTCGAGGAGGTCTATATAGTAAATTCTCCTGGTGCGGAGCTGCCGTTTCACTGAAGCCCTTAAAGGGGGCCGCTGGTAAACTAGGTCTTCAAACTCCAAGAGAACCTCTCTGACACGTTCCTCAGAGGCGTCGCCGTGGAGCTTCATGACGCAGACGTACTCCTTGCCGCTTAAAAGCAGAGCCTGCACTACCTTCCTCGAATCTTCAATGGTTATTGGGAGAACACCGGTCACGTTGGGATTTCCCTAAACCCTTAACTCGCCTAGGGGGTTTCTAGGGTCCCACCGTGGCCGACGTGTTCCACGCTCATGATGCGTTTAACCCAGGCCGCCACCTCGTGGCTTGTGGGGCCTGCAGGCTTGTCAAGGTTTATGACGCCGAACCTAATGTAGTCTTTTGCTGGACGCTCTTCTGGTTTGCAGCCGTACTTCGGGTTTGTTTTGCTCTCCGCCTTCACCAAGAGCTGACGTTTAATCATCCATGGAGCAAGTGTCCTAGGCATCTGAAACAGTACACCTCAAATTTTAGAAAGGTGGGCTGACCCTAATAACAATTGTTAGGCTTAGGCTAAGACGGGTTTGACGGGCTTAGCCATAGCCTCCAGAAGGCCTCTAGCCTTTAGAGCTTCAATAACCTCCTCGTCGGAGGCCCCGCGTTTAATGTCGATTTTCTCCGCTAAAGGCTCAAGGTGGTTTATGTTGGCCCTTCGCCTCTTAACACCCGTCACGTTTTTCGGCCCCGTGACGAGCACGAAGTTCTTGTCTATAACATCCACGATTACGCATTTTCTGCCCGCTTCTCTACCGCAAAGCTTAACGCATATCCTGCCAACCTCAATCGCCGGCATGGGTTTACCTCCAAGCTTCTGGGGATAGACGTAAACATTAACGCTCCTATTTATAAATTTCAGCCCTAAAACGTGGTGAAACATTGAACGAAGGCTTTGAAGCCTTTATGGTTAGGTTAAGAATTTTTCGATGACGTGGTATAGGACGCTTGTCCCGAACACGAGGTTCCTTACTGATATGCGCTCGTCCACGCCGTGAACCATTTTCAGTATTTCGCCGTATGGAAGATCTGACAATGCTGGCTGGAAGCCGTAGCATACGGCGCCCATTTTCCTGAAAAATCTTGAGTCTGTTCCACCGGTCAACAGTATTGGGGTTACGGCGCAGTTTGGGTCGAACTTTTTTAAGGTTTCCACCATAAGCTTATAAAGCGGCGTGTTTGTGGGCGACTCTGAAGGCTCGTTGGCTTGGATTATTTCAAAGTCTAGTTTGTCTAGGCCTATATCATCCAAAAGGCCTTTCACGTAGTTTAGCGCCGTTTCAGGGGTTTGTCCAGGAAGAATTCTACAGTCGAAGACGGCTTCGCATTCCGATGGGATTATGTTTTCCTTCACGCCGCCGTGGATTATGGTTGGGGTTATGGTCATCCTCAACATGGCGCGAAGCTCCTCAGCCATACCTTTATCCATCTGGGCCAGCTTGTCCAAAACCTCGTCGGCTCCCGCTGGGTTTTGAAGGAGAAGCCTAAGGGCTTCCCCCGCCTCCCTTTTTTCCCTAGCCATTACCTCCAAAAATTCCCTAACAGTTGGCGTTAACACGACTTCTGCACGGTGGTTGCCAAGCCTGTCAACAACCCTGCCCATGCGGAGGATGGCGTTGTCAGCGGCGCCCGGCACTGAACCATGTCCCGGCCTCCCCTTAGCCTTAACCTTAAACCACAAAATGCCCTTTTCGGCTGTCTGGATCGTGAAAACGTTTTTGCCGTCCACTGGGATAGCTTGACCCCCACCCTCGTTTATGACATAGTCTGCCCTAACCTTCTCCGGATGGTTTTTGACAAGCCAGCCTGCGCCGTACTCTCCGCCCCTCTCCTCGTCGGCCGTCGCCGCCAGTATAACGTCGCCCTTGAGTTTGACGCCTCTGCGCTTCAAAAGCTTCATAACCATGACCTCCATGGCAGTCATGGACTTCATGTCCATGGCGCCTCTTCCCCAGACAAAACCATCCTTAACAAGTCCGGAGAAGGGGTTAACGCTCCACTCTTTAGGGTTGGCGGCCACCACGTCCAAGTGGCTTAGCAGAAGAAGGCTTGGCTTTTCACCAGTTCCCTTCAAACGGGTTATCAAGTTCCCCCTCCCGGGGGCAGATTCCAAAACCTCGCATTCAAACCCTTCCCTTTCTAGGGTTTCAGCCAGATATTTGGCTGCCGGGGTTTCGTTTCCAGGCGGGTTTGTGGTGTTTATTCTTATTAAATCGCTTAGGAGGGCTGTAACCTCTTCTCTGATTTCGTCCAGAAGTTTGACGCCCATGAGCTTCACCATTTGGTCTTCAATCTGTGATCGAGACGATTTAAGGCTTTACTGTGCAGAGTGCCGCTAGCATGTCAGGTGGAAGGCGCCTACAACCCTTTTGCCAGCCTTCAAAAGCTCGTTAAAGGTTTTGTAGGCTTCCCGGGTTGGTTGGGCTATGAGCTTTATTCCCCGCTCTTTTAAGGCCTTTTCAACTTCTGGCAAAACCCTGACAAGCCCGGAGTAGCCTGTGCCAACCACTAAAACCTCTGGGGCAGGCGTTGCGGAGAGAACCTCCCTCAAATCCTCCACGCAAATTTGGTGGCCCTCCCTCCTCCACCATCCGCTTAAAACTTTCCCCGGGAAAACTATCAAGTCGCTTGTGTAGCGTTTCCCGTCGACCACCATCACGCCGAAATCGTAGGCTTCAATCAATCCACTTTCACCAAAACTAGTTTTAAAGTTAAAGGATTTAAAGTCTAACGTGAAAGTTTCAACAGCCATGAAAACTTTGCCCAGAAGCTTTTACGCGAGGGACCCAGCCGCAGTGGCGAGGGAGCTTCTAGGAAAGATTCTTGTCAGACGTTTAACAGGCCATGTTCTAAGCGGTAAAATAGTTGAAACCGAAGCCTACTACGGCGAAAACGACCCAGCCTCGAAAGCCTACAGGGGGCGGAAACCCTTCAACGAACCCATGTTTCGTGAGGTTGGAAAAACATTCATATACATGGTTCATGGAAACTGGCTTCTTAACATTGTAGCCCACCAGGAGGGTGAGGTCGGCGCAGTTTTGATAAGGGCGCTGGAACCCCTCCAGGGAATTGAAGTCATGAAAAGGAATAGGGAAACCGAAAACCTGAAGGCGTTAACCAGCGGGCCTGGAAGATTGACTAGAGCCTTGGCCATAACGAAGGATTTGAACGGTGTTGACGTCACTGACAGTCACAGCGACCTAACGGTTGTTGAGGGATGCTTTGTGGAAAGCTTTGAGGTTTGCGCCTCCCACAGAATAGGCGTTAAGGCTGATCTCCCGCAAAAATTGAGGTTTTACGTGAGGGGCAACCCATTTGTTTCAAGAAGCTGAAGCTGTTTAAACCTTATTTATCAATCCAGCCAATGATAAGGCGGAGGCTTTCAAAATGCTTAGGCAGGAGGCAGCTCAAAAACAGGAGAAGAGTTCTGCAAAATCCGTTGGCTTGATTTCAGATACCCATGTGCCAGTCCGCGCTAGGGAGGTTCCAAAGAAAGTTTTTGAGGTTTTTGAGAAAGTTGACTACATTATCCATGCAGGCGACCTTGTGGATCTATCGGTTATAGACGCTTTGGAGCAAATTGCACCTGTCCTTGCCGTTTACGGAAACATGGATGGACCTGAAATCCGTGGAAGGCTGCCAAAAATAAACTCTTTAAAGGTTTTTGACTGGAAGATTGGGGTTATACACGATCCAGGAACTCTTTTCGGCATGGGAAAAATGCGGGAAATTGCTAGACAAAACGGCTTCCACGTGCTAGTTTACGGACACACCCACCACGCAAACATAAAATGGGAGGGCGAAATCCTGTTCATAAACCCGGGAAGCCCCACTAATCCGGTTCCACCTTTCATAACGAAGCCAACGGTTGGACTCTTAACCGTTACAAGGGAGAAAATTTCGCCCGAAATTGTTGTGCTCTCATAAACGTCTCTCCTTTTCACTTTAACCTATCTCTCTCCACTGTTTGAAACTGTAGTTCCACAGCACGGCTTTTAAAGAGGCCGGCTGGAGACGGTCATCATCGGGTGCATGTTATGGAGCATTGCAGAAACCCGTGGGATAAAAACTGCAAAAGCGACGATATCGGAGTTTACATACTGTTCAAGGGCGAAAAAATCCCCATTTGTAGGCGCTGTTGGAGCAAGATAGCCGACAAGGAGTGGGAGGGGTGAGATACTCGTGGAGGGCTTAAACTTGAATGTGGCTAAATCTTTTCTTGGGAAAAACGTTAACCTCCACCTTAAAGACGGGTCGGTCGTGGTTAACGTGCGGGTGGATGAAATCCGCAGAGACGCGTTGAAAGGCGAAGTTTATGTAAGATGTGTCCCATACGGGAAAGCCTCAGCCCTCCAGATACCTTTAAGGAAAATCACCTGGGTTAAGCTTCTAGATCTCAACTTGATAGAGGCTGACACCAGCCAGGGAAGCTAATTAAAGCCCACTTTGACATAAACGCCACAAATAGCCTTAAATTGTGTTAGGTGTTTCTCTAAGCTGTGGTTTAAATGCCATGCACTGTTGTAGTTGGCGGTTTCTGGGGCGACGAGGGAAAGGGGAAAATAGTTTCTTATATGGCTTTAAAGGATAAGGTTGACGTCTGTGTGCGGGTTGGCTCCGTTAACGCGGCGCACACCGTGTGGTTTGAGGGGAAACGCTACGCCCTCCATATGGTTCCATCATGTTTCGTTTATGAAAAGTGCCGTCTCCTCATAGGTGCTGGGGCAAACGTCCACATCGCAAAGTTCCTAGAAGAAGTGGAGTTGACAAGCGTTAAGAACCGAATAGGCGTAGACCGCCAAGCCTCGGTAATAGAGGAGAAGCACGCTGAACAGGATAGAACAAGCGCCCATTTGAGGGGCTTAGGCACAACAGGGTGGGGTGTTGGACCCGCCATAGAGGAACGTGTCCGCAGAACGGCTAAACTGGCCAAAGATGTCCCGGAGCTGCAGCCTTACCTGGCCGACGTGGCGTTGGAGGTCAACAACGCCATAGACTCGGGCAAAAAAGTTATCCTAGAGGGAACCCAGGGGCTTATGCTCTCCCTGTTTCATGGGACATATCCATACGTGACTGGAAGGGACACGAGCGCTTCAGCCGTCTGCTCCGAGGCGGGTGTTGGGCCGACTAAGGTTGACGAAGTCCTCGTGGTTTTCAAGTCTTTCATGACCCGCGTTGGAGCCGGACCATTGCCTGGTGAAATCCCAAAGGAGGAGGCCGTCAAACGCGGTTGGTTTGAAGTCGCGGCTGGAACGGGCCGCGAAAGGCGTTCAGCCCCCTTCAACTTTGAAGTCGCGAAGAGGGCTGTAATGGTGAACGGTGCAACTCAACTTGCTTTAACAAAGCTGGACGCTTTGTATCCAGAATGTAAGGGTGTTAGGCGCTATGACGATTTGCCAAAAGGGGCTAAGGGCTTCGTTGAGGAGATTGAACGGCAGCTCGGCGTACCCGTAGTTTTAATAGGCACTGGACCAGATGTTCTAGATGTAATCGATAGGAGAAAATAAACACGTCCCAATGGTTTCTGCGTTTGCCATGTAAGGCTAATAATTCATCAGACGCTTACTAGTGTGGAGCACAACACTGCGGAGGCGAATTTTCCGGTGAAAACAAAGCAGCTCCCGAAGCTTCCGCGGCTCGGCTCAATTTTCAGGGTTCTGAACACGGACCTAAAACTGATTTTCGCCTCAAACCTTGTAGGCGCTTTCGGAGATGGCCTTTACGCTTACCTTCTGCCCTACTATGTGGCGGAAACCCTTGGGGCAAGCTCCGTGGAAGTTGGCATATTATACGCGCTAACAAGTTTGACAGCCGCTTTAACGCTTTTAGTTGCAGGGGCGCTCGCCGACAAGTATGACAGGAAAAAGATTATGATAGCCGGGTGGATTGCTTGGCTTCCAGCGCCTTTAATATTCGCCCTTTCGAAGAACTGGGTTCAAATGATTCCGGGAATGGTTCTCTGGGGTTTTTGGCTCGGAGGACCCACGAGCACAGCCTACATTGTGACGGCGGCCGACGAAAACCAACTTACACTAACCTTCACAGTCATATCCTCAGCCTGGTCCCTTGGCTACATTTTCGCGCCTGGTGTCGGCGGCTACATGGCTGGAAAACTCGGCATGCAAACAGTTTTCTTCACATCCTTCACGTTATACGCCTCGGCAACGGTCATCTTAACCTTCATTAGAAGCCAGTATGCCAAAAAACTGGAAAACAAGCCGGAAAAGCTTTCAACCTTGCAGCTTTTGAAAACCCGGAAGTTGGCGGCGGTTTCAGCCTTCTTCGCAGCCACAATGTTTTGTTTAACCATGTTCCGCCCCTTCGTGCCGAAGTTCCTCGCCGACGTGCACGGCTACGGAGATTTTGAGATAGGCTTCTTGGGCTCCATATCCTTCGCCGGCTCAGCTGTTCTTGGAATAGCCCTTGGCAAGTTTGGAGACAAATATGGCAAGAGGCTTGCCCTAGCCATTATGATGGCGCTTTCCAGCATATCCCTAATAGTCATGCTCTTAACGGGGAACCTTTGTCTCCTAGGGTTTGCCCTCTTCTTGATAGGTGCGTCCTACACAACGTGGTCCATAATGGGCGCTGTGGTGGGTCCTATGGCTCCGGAGCATATGAGGGCCAAATGGGTTTCCATACCTCAAACTATAAGCATGTTCGCCTCAATACTTGCTCCCTACGTTGGGGGAATCCTCTATGGCATTTCGCCAAGCCTGCTCTTCACGGTTGCAATTGCAGTGGCGGCGGCCTTAACCCTGGCAGCCTTAACCCAAAAGTTTTAAACAGTCACTCCTTTCAAGCTGGGCGTTTTTCAAGGGTTAATGTTATGGTTAAGGTTTCAGAACCCCTTTTAACCTCCAAGGTTATGGTGTCTCCGGGGCTCTTGTACCGTTCAAGGTATATCACCATGTCTTCGAATCGGTAGACCGTGCGGTTGTCAACCTTAACGATGATGTCGCCAACCTTTAAACCAGCCTTTTCGGCGGGGCTGTTTTTTGTAACATTGCTTATAAGTACTCCGCCCACATATTTCGGGTCGCATACAACACCCATGTATGGATGGGCGTATGTGCCGTTCTCGATGATGGCTTCGGCGACCCTCCTCATTATTATAGACGGGATGGCGTAGCCTATGCCTATGAAAGCCTTCACCTCCCCCGTTGTTTCTATGGCGAAGGTTACGCCCACAACTTGGCCCAGGCTGTTAAGCAGCGGTCCGCCGGAGTTGCCCGGGTTTACGGCTGCGTCAAACTGGATTATGTCAACTATGGAGTATAACCCCCAAGGTTCAGGCACACCTAATTCGCTTAGCCTTAAAACCCTGCCAAGCTGGCTAACTATTCCAGCGGTCATGGATCCCTCCAAGCCGAAGGGGTTTCCTATGGCGTAGACGGGTTCACCCACCTGAAGCTTTGTGGAATCGCCCACAGGCAGAGGCTTCGCCTCCCATGGAAGGCTTTGAACCTCTAGGACGGCTATGTCGCTGTAAACATCCTCGCCCTTAACCGCAGCGTCAAGCTGAACGGGTTTACCATTTATGAAAAAGGTCACTTTAACGTTGCTTTCAGAGCCCTCTACAACATGATTGTTTGTGACTATGTATCCTTTGCCTTCTGCGCCGACCTTGTAAACGAAACCTGAACCAGACTTGGATCCGGCTACAACCAAAACCACGGAGTTCCTCGTCATGTTGTATATTTGGACGGCTGTCAAGTTGAGCTTTTGCCCGTAATGAAGCTGCCCGATCAGGGTTTGGAGGCTTTCAAGTTGGGCTGAAACGTTTGCGTATTCATCCCTTAAGGCGTTCAGTTTGGCCATTAAACTCCAATATGCCAGCGAAAAGCCTCCGCCCAGAGCTAAAGCGACGATGAAGAGAACCGCAACGAATTTTCGGTCAACTTTTAAAGTGTACTCCCACCCCATGAAGGACACCTCGCAGCTACCCGATGTAAAGGCGGGGATGCTTAACAAGTTTGCGTCAACGCTTTCTCCAAACATTGTAGGGACACTGGTTCCAACAGTACCGACTGTTCTTAAACTCGCAGCCCCTACACTCCGGCGTATCGAAAAGCCTAGGCTTTCTGCCTACGCGGGAACCACCGTTAGACAAAAGGGCTCTCCATAAAATAATGCACAAATCACTGTTTAAAACTATGCTTGGAGCTGGTGGGATGCCCGGAATTTGAATGGAAAAGGCATTTTTATATCGTTGGGAAAGGCTTCGAAATTAGCTTTTTCAGGCTTATTTTTGGCTACCCCCTCCCCCCCGCCTGGTCGTTCTTTGCACCAGTCCGTCGAAACCTAGTTGAAGCTTGAGGTTTGTTTTATTGCCTTAAAAACCTGTTTAAAACAACATTCTTCAACGTTTTATAGCCTTAAAAACCAAAATAAAATTTCCGAAAACATGCTTAACGGTTGCACGCTCGCTCTTAGCCATCACTTAGGTTCAAATGCTATTAACGTTCATACCCATCGTTTACCCTTTACCGCTCAGATATTGGAGGTTATTGGATTGAGAGCAAAGGCCTATGTGTACGCAACTGCATAGAGGATTTTCCGTAAATTTTAAGTTAAGTTTAGGTGAACACTGTTTGCCTGTGAAGGAGAAGCGAGAGATGAGGACTGTTTCTGGAGTTATGTTGGCTCTGTTTTTGGTTGGTTTTTTAGCGTTTTCTTTTAACGTTCAGGCTGTTGATGGGGAGGGTTCTTGGGTTTGGGTTGGGGACACTGTTACTGGCGCTTATGGCGAGGCTGTTGTTGGAACTGGAACAGCCCTTTACATTGCAAGGGGGACAAGATTTTACCGTTACACCCCTTCAGACAACAGACTTGTCG
>Ga0207433_10002626_pt1 | contig 36306 bp, 37 predicted proteins | sample YelNatPaOPGAMG01_FD_187559 | JGI IMG/M metagenome (GOLD analysis project Ga0207433, IMG submission 187559) | Hot spring thermophilic microbial communities from Obsidian Pool, Yellowstone National Park, USA - OP-RAMG-01 (SPAdes) (version 3) | ecosystem: Environmental > Aquatic > Thermal springs... | reverse complement strand
CCCCGGGACAAGCCGATCGAGAACTGAACACCCGGGCGGGCGGCACGGGCATCGATCGACACACCGCCGCCCAATTCATCCTCGACACGCCCCCCGGCGAGGACCCGGCCGACACCGGGCACGCCGAACAGAAACCCAACATCGGCTAACCGCGCAAGGCGGCGCGGCGGGCTGCCGAGACGGCGTGCACAAGTCGCTCATTCCCTCGTTAGCCGGAATTCGGAGGGGCCGCCCAACTCCGCGTTCACCCGAGCCCGCGCCCGTCGGTCTGTCGGCCACTTCGCCGGCGACCGGGCGAGAAACAAGCGAGCGAGAAACAGCCGTGTCGGTGATACCGCGGGAATACCCGCCTGGCACCGAAGCGCCGATCGGGCCGGACAGCACCAAACCGGCTGGGCGCCAAGCTAAATGACGCCCTCCAACACTGGCCCCGGCAATCTTCCTCCCGGACATCCAAAGAGAGGCCAGTGTCCCCTGCGACGACTTCGCCCGCCGTGACCACCGAACCAGCCGGTCTCGCTCTTCATCGGTGAGCACCAGCTCCGGGGGACACTGGCGAGCGCTCACGCCAGTTCCGAGTTCATCTGCCGCAGCGCGACGATGCGCGCCTGGAGCTGGTCGCGGGTGGCAGCCGCGATCGGCGGCCCGCCGCAGCGGCGGCGCAGCTCGTTGTGGATCCAGCCGTGCGGCTTGCCGGTGCGGTGATGGGTCAGCGACACCAGCGTGTTGAGCTCGCGGCGCAGTTCGCGGAGCTCCCCGTGCATCGACGGCACCGGCGCGGCGTGCGCGGCGTCCTGCTGGAGCCGGGCCCGCTTCTGGAGTTGCTCGTCCTGGCGTTGGTGCAGCAGGGCGCGCATCTGGTCGGCGTCGAGCAGCCCGGGGATGCCCAGGTAGTCGGCCTCCTCGTCGCTGCCGGCGGGGGTGGCGGTGCCGAACGACGACCCGTCGAAGATGACCTGGTCGAGTTCGGCGTCGGCGCCCAGGGAGGTGAAGCCGCGGTCCTCGTCGCTTTTCTCGGTCTGGGTGCGGGTGGCGGGGTCACCGTCGAGCGGGTCCTCGTCCGGGCGGTGCGGCTGGCCGAGCACGTGGTTGCGCTGGGCCTCCAGCTCGCTGGCCAGTTGCAGCAGGTTGGGCACCGACGGCAGGAAGATGCTGGCCGTTTCCCCGGGCCGCCGCGACCGCACGAACCTGCCGATTGCCTGCGCGAAGAACAGCGGTGTCGAGGCGCTGGTGGCGTAGATGCCCACCGCCAGCCGGGGCACGTCGACACCCTCGGAGACCATGCGCACCGCGACCAGCCACCCGCCCGTGCTCTCGGCGAACTCGGTGATGCGCCCCGACGATCCGGGGTCGTCGGACAGCACGACCGTGGGCCGCTCGGAGGTCATCCTCTCCAGCAACGCCGCGTAGGCGCGGGCCGCGGTCCGGTCGGAGGCGATGATCATGCCGCCGGCGTCGGGCACGTGCGTGCGCAGCTGACGCAGCCGCTGATCGGCCGCCGCGATCACCGCGGGCATCCATTCGCCGGCGGGGTCCAGCGCCGTGCGCCAGGCTCGCGCCGTCTGCTCGGCCGACAGCGGCTCGCCCAGCCGCGCCGCGTGCTCCTCGCCGGCGCTGTCGCGCCAGCGCGCCTCCCCGGAGTAGGCGAGGAACACCACCGGCCGGACCACCCCGTCGCCGAGCGCCTCGGCATAGCCGTAGGTGTGGTCGGCCCGCGAGCGCAGCACCCCGTCGGAGCCGGCTTCGTAGTCGACGAACGGGATGGGGCTGTCGTCGCTGCGGAACGGCGTCCCCGTCAGCGCCAGCCGCCGGGTCGCGTCGCCGAAGGCTTCGCGGATCGCGTCGCCCCAGGTCTTGGCGTCACCGCCGTGATGGATCTCGTCGAAGACGACCAGCGTCTTGCGCTGTTCGGTGCGCACCCGGTGCAGGGTGGGGTGCGCGGCGACCTGGGCGTAGGTCACGGTCACGCCGTGATACTCCGGCGAGGTCACCGGGCTGGTGTTGGAGAACCTCGGGTCCAGGGCGAGGCCGTGCAGCCCTGCGGCCCGCGCCCACTGGACCTTGAGGTGCTCGGTGGGTACCACGACGGTGATCTGGTCGACGGCGCGCTGGGCCAGCAGTTCGGCCGCCACCCGCAAGGCGAATGTCGTCTTGCCCGATCCGGGGGTCGCCACGGCCAGGAAATCGCGCGGCTGACCGGTCAGGTATTTCACCAGCGCCCTGCGTTGCCAGCCCCGTAACGGCCGACCGGGATCGTGCCCGGTCGCGGCGCGCGGTTCCGTGCTGACCGGTTGCAACGACATTTCCCCCCGTAGTCCCGTTATCCGATGCGGCCGGCCTGGTTGATTGGCGGACGTGAAATCTAGCACGGCAAGGCTTTTCGCCGCGGCAACGACTCGGGCCGGTGATGTGCCGCGGCGTCGCGCGTCGCACCCGCCGCGCCCGGCATCGCCGCGCTTGCGATGCCACTAGGCTGGTCGGGTGTTTGAATCGCTGTCTGACCGGTTGACCGGTGCGCTGGCGGGACTGCGCGGCAAGGGTCGACTGACCGACGCCGACATCGAGGCCACCACCCGCGAAATCCGGCTCGCGCTGCTGGAGGCCGACGTCTCGCTGCCCGTGGTGCGGGCGTTCGTCAACAGGATCAAGGAGCGCGCCCGGGGCGCCGAGGTGTCCGGCGCCCTGAACCCGGCGCAGCAGGTCGTCAAGATCGTCAACGACGAACTCGTCGGCATCCTCGGCGGCCAGACCCGCCAGCTGGCCTACGCCAAGACGCCGCCGACCGTCGTGATGCTCGCCGGCCTGCAGGGCGCCGGCAAGACGACGCTGGCCGGCAAGCTCGCGGCCTGGCTGCGCGGCCAGGGTCACACGCCGCTGCTGGTGGCCTGCGACCTGCAGCGCCCGGCCGCGGTGAACCAGCTCCAAGTCGTCGGACAGCGGGCCGGGGTGCCGGTGTTCGCGCCGCACCCGGGTGCCGGATCGCCGGATCCCGACGCCGGCCCCCCCGACCCCGTCGCCGTCGCGGCCGCCGGTCTCGCCGAGGCCCGCGCCAAGCACTTCGACGTCGTCATCGTCGACACCGCGGGACGGTTGGGCATCGACGACGAGCTGATGGCCCAGGCCGCGGCCATCCGCACCGCCGTCGACCCCGACGAGGTGCTGTTCGTCCTGGACGCGATGGTCGGGCAGGACGCCGTCACCACGGCCGAGGCGTTCCGCGAGGGTGTCGGTTTCACCGGCGTGGTGCTGACCAAGCTCGACGGCGACGCCCGTGGTGGTGCCGCGTTGTCGGTCCGCGAGGTGACCGGGGTGCCGATCCTCTTCGCCTCCACCGGCGAGAAGCTCGAGGACTTCGAGGTCTTCCACCCCGACCGGATGGCCGGCCGCATCCTGGGCATGGGCGACATGCTGAGCCTGATCGAACAGGCCGAGCAGGTCTTCGACGCCGAGCAGGCCGAGGCGGCCGCCGCCAAGATCGGCACCGGCGAGCTGACGCTGGAGGACTTCCTGGAACAGATGCTGGCGATCCGCAAGATGGGTCCGATCGGCAACCTGCTGGGCATGCTGCCCGGCGCCGGCCAGATGAAAGACGCCCTGGCCGCCGTCGACGACAAGCAACTCGACCGGTTGCAGGCCATCATCCGCGGGATGACGCCGCAGGAGCGGGCGGAGCCGAAGATCATCAACGCCTCTCGGCGGTTGCGCATCGCCAACGGCTCGGGCGTGACGGTCTCCGAGGTCAACCAGCTCGTCGACCGCTTCTTCGAGGCCCGCAAGATGATGTCGTCCATGCTCGGCGGCATGGGCATGCCGGGCCTGGGGCGCAAGTCGGCGACGCGCAAGGCCAAGGGCGCTAAGGGCAAGGCCGGCAAGAAGGGCAAGAAGGGGGCGCGCGGCCCCACGCCGCCCAAGGCGACGAGCCCGTTCGGGGCGGGCATGCCGGGCATGCCGGCCGGATTCCCGGATCTGTCGCAGCTGCCCGACGGCCTCAACGAGCTGCCGCCCGGACTGGCCGACTTCGACCTGTCCAAGCTGAAGTTCCCGGGCAACCCGGGAAGAAAGTAGCCGTAGCGTGCGCATGCGCGTGCGAGGCCGGGGGCTGCCCGAGGAGGCCGAGGTCGAACTGTGGGTCGTCGACGGCCGGATCAGCACCGAACCGGTCGCCGGGGCTGACACCGTCTTTGACGGCGGCTGGATTCTGCCCGGGCTGGTGGACGCGCACTGCCACGTCGGGCTCGGCAAGCACGGCGAGATCCCGCTCGACGAGGCGATCGCGCAGGCCGAGATCGAACGCGGCGCCGGGGCGCTGCTGTTGCGCGACTGCGGTTCGCCCACCGACACCCGCAGCCTCGACGACCGCGCCGACCTGCCCCGCATCATCAGGGCCGGCAGGCATCTGGCCCGGCCCAAGCGCTACATCGCCGGCTTCGCCGTCGAACTCGAGGACGAGTCGCAGCTGCCGGCGGCGGTCGCCGCGGAGGCCGGGCGCGGCGGCGGCTGGATCAAGCTGGTCGGCGACTGGATCGACCGCGGCAGCGGCGATCTCGCGCCGCTGTGGTCCGACGGCGTGCTCAAGGCCGCGATCGACGCCGCGCACGAGAACGGCGCCCGCGTCACCGCGCACGTCTTCAGCGAGGACGCGCTGCCGGGCCTGATCAACGCCGGCATCGACTGCATCGAGCACGGCACCGGCCTCACCGACGACAACATCGCCCTGATGCTCGAGCGCGGCACGGCGCTGGTGCCCACGCTGATCAACCTCGAGAACTTCCCCGGCATCGCCGATGCCGCGACGCGGTACCCGACCTACGCCGCGCACATGCGCGACCTGTATGCCCGCGGCTACCAGCGGATCGCCGCGGCGCGGGAGGCCGGGGTGCCGGTGTACGCGGGCACCGACGCGGGCGGCATGGTCGCTCACGGCCGGATCGGCGACGAGGTCGAGGCGCTCACGCGCATCGGCATGAGCCCGACCGAGGCGCTGGGCGCGGCATGCTGGCAGGCCCGCCGCTGGCTGGGCAGGCCCGGCCTCGGGCACGGGGCGCCCGCCGACCTGCTGTGCTACTCGCAAGACCCCCGGCTGGGGCCCGACGTGCTCGCCGCGCCGGAGCTGGTGATCCTGCGCGGCAACGTGTTTCGTGCCGGAGTTGACGCGGCGGCCGGGCGCGCGTCGCGTCCGGCGAGGGAATAGGGTCTGGAGATGGCGTTGCTCAGCGGCGCGACATTTGCCGGATACCTCGTGGCTCGGAGGCTGGGTTCCGGGGCGACCGGCACGGTGTACCTCGCCCAGGATCCGCGGTCGTCACGCTGGCAGGCGCTGAAGGTGCTGTCGCCGGAGTTGTCACGGGACGGCGAATTCCGCCGCCGGTTCCACGCCGAGACCCCGACCGCCTCGGGCCTGTATCACCCGCACATCGTGCGGGTGAACGACCGCGCCGAGTTCGAGGGACAGCTGTGGGTCGCGATGGACTACGTGGACGGCATCAACGCCGCGCAGCTGATGGCCGGCCGGTTTCCCGCGGTGTCCCCGGTCGGTGAGGCGCTCGCCGTGGTCAACGCCCTCGCCGAGGCGCTCGACTACGCGCACCAGCGCGGCCTGTTGCACCGCAACGTCAAGCCGGCCAATGTCTTTTTGACCGGCCGCGACGAGGGTGAACCACGAATCCTGTTGTCCGACTTCGGCATCGCCGGACCGTCGGCCTACGCGGCGCCCGAGCAGCTGCCGGGCTCCGACATCGACGGGCGCGCCGACCAGTACGCGCTGGCGGCCACGGCGTTTCACCTGCTGACCGGTGCGCCCCTGGCCGCCGGCGCGCCGCCGCGGCTCAGCGACCAGCGCCCGGAACTGGCCCGCCTCGACGGGGTGTTCGCCAGGGCGCTTGCCGTACGGGCCGCCGACCGGTTCGCGCGGTGCACCGATTTCGCCGACGCGGCCAACGAGCAAGCGGGCCTCGGCCCCGGCGACCGCGGACCCGAAGCGGTGCTGGTCGCCGACTATCCCGCGCACGCCTGGCCCGAGTCCGACGACGCATCCGGCGGCGTGCCGGCGGCCGACGCCGCGGGCGGTGCCAGGCCGGTGGCAGGGGCGTGGGGTGGGCGACCGGCCGGCTTCTCCGGCGGGGACCCGCCGGCCACGTCGCCCGCCCGCGCCACGTCGACGGTGCCGGCGCGGCGCGGGTTGCGCAAGGCCGTGCTGCGGGTCGTGGCGGTGGCGCTGGTCGCCGGACTGGTCGCGCTGGGCCTGGTGGTCGGGCGCAAGACCCAACCTGCCCCGGGTCAGGGCGTCGGCCGCACACCGTCCCCGTCGGCCGCGGCCGGTGGCACCCGGACCGCCGCGCCGCCGGTCCCGCTGGACGGCACGTACAGCCTCGACGTCGAACGCACGAAGCAGACCTACAACTACGCCGCCGACCCGCAACCCCCGGACGTGACCACCTGGTGGGCCTTCCGCTCGTCGTGCGAACCGCAGTCCTGCACCGCCACCGCCACCCGGCTCGACGACGCCCGGCACCTGCGCGCGCTTTCGCCCGGTGCGCCGCTGTTCCTGGCGTACGGGGACGGCCGGTGGCAGTCCTCGCCGGTCGACGTCCGGTTCCCGTGCATCGGCTCGGACGGATTGCGCCAGAAGCAGACCGCGACGCTGGTGCTCACCCTGCAACCACAGTCCCGCGGCGACTTCTCCGGCGAGGAGACCCTGACCGTGCAGACCAACGAGTGCGGCCAGCGGTCGGCGGTCATCCGCATCCCCGCGGTGGCCAGCCCGCACGGCGGGGTGCCGCCGGGGGTGACGGTGCCGGACCCGGCCGGTGTAGAGCCGGTACCCTCGGGCACGCCCCATCCCTGAACGCCCCAACCCCGCCCGCAACGTCCCGCGCGGCGCGGCCACCTGCGCGGCAAGCTCGCCGCCGACCCCAGCATCCACCTGGGGTTCTCCGACGCCGGGGCGCACCTGCGCAACATGGCCTTCTCCAACTTCGCGCTGCGGCTGCTCAAGCGCACCCGGGACGCCGAGCGGGCCGGCGCGCCGTTCCTGTCCACCCTGCGCGCGGTGCACCGCCTCACCGGCGAGCCGGCGGAGTGGTTCGGCATCGACGCGGGCACGCTGCGCGAAGGCGACCGGGCGGATTTCGCGGTGATCGACCCGGACGGCCTGGACGAGTCGGTCGACGGCTACCACGAGGAGGCGGTGCCTGCTCGCGGTGCTAGAGCGACCCGATACCCGTCTCCGGGTTGAGCGCGAAACCCCAGTCCAGCAGGTTGGCGGCCTGATCCCAGTACGTCGGGCCGCCCTCGTGGACCAGCCCGTACATCATCGCGATCACCAGCCGCCGTCCACCGCGCGCGGCCGCGCCGACGAAGGTCTTGCGGGCCGCGTTGGTGAAGCCCGTCTTGCCGCCGATCGCCCCGGGGTAGCGCTGCAGCAGCTCGTCGCGGTTGACGATCGGGTGCTCGCCGTGATCGCCGGGGAACATCGCCGACGGCTCGGCGGTGATCTGGGCGAACACCGGGTTGGCCAGGGCGGCGCGGAAGAGGACGGCCAGGTCGTGCGCGGTCGACGCGCCGGACCCGCCGGGCCCGTCCAGGCCCGACGGCGTCGTTGCATGCGTGCTCGTCGCACCCAGGGACGCGGCCTTGGCGTTCATCGCGGCGACGGTGGCCTCGGGGCCGCCCATCAGGTGCGCCAGCGTGTTGGCCGCGTCGTTGCCCGACACCAGCAGGATCGCGTCGAGCAGCTGGCGCGCGGTGTAGCTGCGGCCCGGCTTGATGCCCACGCAGCTGCATTCGACGTCGGCGTCGGCGGCATCGGCGACCACGGTCGAGTCCAGGCCCACCTGGTCGAGGGCCACCAGCGCCAGCAGCACCTTGATGGTGCTCGCGGGCGGGTGCTGCACGTCCTGGTCGCGGCCGGCGAGCACCTCACCGCTGTCGAGGTCGGCCACGATCCAGGTCCGGGCGGGTCCGTCGGGAATCGGCACCGAGCCGACCGGCTGCATGCTGTCGGCCCGGGACGCCGGGGCGCCGAGCCCGCCGGCACCGACCGCGAGCGCCGCGGTGAGCGCGGCCATGAGCTTGCGCATGGGCGCACAGTGTAGCTTTCGGACCCGGAGCTTTCGGGCCCGACCGCCAATGCGCAGCGCGCATCTTCAGTACTCTCCGATGCATGCTGAGCCTGGCCGAAATCTCCGACCGCCTCGAGATCCAACAACTTCTGGTGGACTATTCCACCGCAATCGACCGGCGCCGGTTCGACGACCTGGATCACGTGTTCACCCCGGACGCCTACATCGACTACCGGGCGCTGGGCGGTATCGACGGCCACTATCCCGAGGTCAAGAAGTGGCTGTCGGAGGTGTTGCCGAACTTCCCGGTGTACGCCCACATGCTCGGCAACTTCACGGTCCGCATCGACGGTGACAGCGCGTCGTCGCGGGTGATCTGCTTCAACCCCATGGTGCTGGGCGGCGAGAGCGACCAGGTGCTGTTCTGCGGGCTCTGGTACGACGACGAGTTCGCCCGCACCCCCGAGGGCTGGCGGATGACGCGGCGGGTCGAGACGAAGGTCTTCCAGAAGGTGATGTGAGCCGGTCGGGCGAATTTCCGGTCGCGGCTCCGGCTCTGGCACAATGGGCGGCTGTCCCTCGTGCGACCCACCTCGACCGGGTGTTCGCGCGCGGGTCACACACGCGAGGCAAAACCGGATCCGGGCAACCCGCCCCGATCGCCGAATTGCAGCGTGACATCTACAGGAGCGCGTAACACATGGCTGTCAAGATCAAGCTCACCCGGCTCGGCAAGATCCGCAACCCCCAGTACCGCATCGCCGTCGCCGACGCCCGCACGCGGCGCGACGGCCGTTCGATCGAGGTCATCGGCCGCTACCACCCCAAGGAGGAGCCGAGCCTGATCGAGGTCGACTCCGAGCGCGCCCAGTACTGGCTGTCCGTGGGTGCCCAGCCCACCGAACCGGTCCTCAAGCTGCTGAAGATCACCGGCGACTGGCAGAAGTTCAAGGGTCTCCCGGGCGTCGAGGGCACGCTGAAGGTCAAGCCACCCAAGCCCAGCAAGCTCGAGCTGTTCAACGCCGCGCTGGCCGAGGCCGAGGGCGGTCCCACCACCGAGGCCGCCAAGCCGAAGAAGAAGGCGTCGACGTCAGGGGCCAAGAAGGCGGGCAAGGCCGAGGCCGCCGGTGATGGACCGGCCGAGGCGCCCGCGGAAGCCGGCAACGAGGGCGGCGAGCAGCCCGGGCCGGCCCAGCCCGCCGCGGAAAGCTGACCGGCGTGAGCACGGTCGTCGTCGACGCGGTCGAGCACCTGGTCCGCGGCATCGTCGACAACCCCGACGACGTCCGGGTGGACATGGTGACCAGCCGGCGCGGGCGCACTGTCGAGGTCCACGTCCATCCCGACGACCTGGGCAAGGTGATCGGTCGCGGCGGACGCACCGCGACCGCCCTGCGCACGCTGGTCGCCGGCATCGGCGGGCGGGGCATCCGCGTCGACGTCGTGGACACCGACCAGTAGCACCGCTGATGGAACTCCCTTGGAGTTGACCGTCGGGCGCGTGGTGAAAGCGCACGGCGTCGGCGGCGAGGTGGTCGTCGAGATTCGCACCGACGACCCCGCCGCCCGTTTCGCGCCGGGCGCCGCACTGCGGGCCAGGGACGTCCGCGGCGGTGGGCCGGAGCGCAGTTACGTCGTCGACAGCGCGCGCGAGCACGGCGGGCGCCTGCTGGTGCGGTTGGCCGGGGTCGGCGACCGGGACGCCGCCGACGCGTTGCGGGGGAGGTTGTTCGTCGTCGACTCCGCCGACCTGCCGCCGATCGACCCCATCGAGGAGCCGGACACCTACTACGACCACCAGCTCGAGGGCCTGCGGGTGCGCACGAGGGCGGGCGCCGACGTCGGCGTGGTCGCCGAGGTGCTGCACACCGCGGCCGGCGAGTTGCTGTCCGTGCGGCGGCCTGACGGCGGGGAGGTGCTGGTGCCGTTCGTCGGCGCGATCGTCACGTCGGTGTCGTTGCGGGACGGCGTCATCGAGATCGATCCGCCCGAGGGTCTCCTGGATCTGGCATGAGGATCGACGTCGTCACGATCTTCCCGGCCTGCCTGGACCCGCTGCGGCAGTCGTTGCCGGGCAAGGCGATCGAGTCGGGCGTGGTCGACCTGCGCGTGCACGACCTGCGGCGCTGGACGCACGACGTGCATCACTCGGTCGACGACGCGCCCTACGGCGGGGGTCCCGGGATGGTGATGAAGGCGCCGGTGTGGGGCGAGGCGCTGGACGAGATCTGTTCCGGGGAGACGCTGTTGGTCGTGCCCACTCCCGCCGGTGCGCTGTTCACGCAGGCCACGGCCCAGCGCTGGAGCGCCGAGGCGCACCTGGTGTTCGCCTGCGGCCGCTATGAGGGCATCGACCAGCGGGTCGTCGAGGACGCCGCCCGCCGGATGCGGGTCGAGGAGGTCTCGATCGGCGACTACGTGCTGCCGGGCGGGGAATCGGCGGCGGTCGTGATGATCGAGGCGGTGCTGCGGCTTTTGGCCGGCGTCCTGGGCAACCCCGCGTCGCATCGCGACGACTCGCACTCGCCCGGCCTGGACCGGCTGCTGGAGGGGCCCGGCTACACCCGTCCGCCCAGCTGGCGGGGACTCGACGTCCCCGACGTGCTGCTGTCCGGGGACCACGCCCGGGTTGCCGCCTGGCGCCGGGAGGTCTCCCTGCGGCGCACCCGGGAACGCCGCCCCGACCTGTGCCCGCCCGGCGTCTAGTCGAGCGCGGGGCCGATGCGGCCGTCGGGGAACATCGTCTTGACCGCCCGGGTGATCGTGTCGCGGGCGGTGGCGTCGTCGGAGGGCTGCAGCGACTGGACCACCATGATGTAGCGGTGGTCGGCGCCGACCAGCCCGGTCGACAGGTGCATCCAGTCGCTGCCGATGCAGCACATCCAGCCCTGCTTGACGGCCACCGGTTCGGCGTAGAGGCCCTCCGGGATGCCGAACCGCTGCGGGTAACCGTCGACGCCGTTGGGCGTGGACCGGTCCAGGTCGTCGACGATGATCTTCGCCCGTTCGGCGGGCAGCCCGCCGGACCCGTCGAGCAGCTTCTCGTAGTAGCGGATCAGGTCGGTCACCGAGCTGATCGTGTTCCACCAGCGCCCGTCGGGCGGCGGCGTGGTCGACGCCAGCCCGTACCGGCTCGCGACCTCGGTGATGATGGCGTTGCCCCCGTCCTGACCCCAGAACCGCTCGGCCGCGCCGTCGTCGGAGGACTGCAGCATCAGGTCCACGGCCTGGCGGTCGTCGGTGCTCAGCGCGGTCCCGCCCGCGGCTTCCCGCAGCAGCAGGTCGTCGGCGATGAAGAGCTTGGCCACCGATGCCGTCCCCGCGATCTGGCCGTTGCCGTTGGAGACCAGCCGGTTGGTGGCGCGATCCAGGACGGCGACCGACAGCGTGGCGCCGGCGGCGGCGGCGTCGTCGGTGGCCAGCTGCACGCGTGCCTGCAGCAGGCCGAAGTCGGCGCTGGTGGGCAGCGCCCGCTGCGGTGGGGGCGGCGCGACGGCCTCCGTGAACAGACCGGCGACCTGCTGCGGCGACGGGGACGAAACCGGTTTGGACGCGGGATGCAGGGGGGCGTCGAACACCTTCGCCTGCACCTGCGCCCGCAACTGGCCCACGCAGGCCGCGGCGACCACCAACGCGACCGCGGCGATGGCGGTCGGCAGCGTCAGGGATCGTCTGCGCATTCCGTCATATCTACCACTGACCTGCGCCGTTGGCCCGTCGCGCGGCACGGTGATTCCGTGTGATTTTCACTGCATGGACGGCGTCTGGCACAATTGACCAGTTGTCTCCGGCGGTCGTCGGTCGGCCGGGCCGCTTCCCGCCTGCTGCGAGACGAATTGGAACGCTGGAAAACCCATCGGCTCGGTGACCGCCGCGCGCCCGCGTGCGGGCCACCGTGAGCCGCGACTGCAAGGAAGTGTCTTTTCGCATGAACAGGCTGGACTTCGTCGACCAGGCGTCGCTACGCGACGACATCCCGGCCTTCGGCCCGGGCGACACCATCAACGTGCACGTCAAGGTCATCGAAGGCGCCAAGGAGCGCATCCAGGTGTTCAAGGGTGTGGTGATCCGCCGGCAGGGCGGGGGCGTCAGCGAGACCTTCACCGTGCGCAAGGAGAGCTACGGCGTCGGCGTCGAGCGCACGTTTCCGGTGCATTCGCCGAACATCGACCACATCGAGGTGGTGACGCGAGGCGATGTCCGCCGCGCCAAGCTGTACTACTTGCGTGAGCTCCGCGGCAAGAAGGCCAAGATCAAGGAGAAGCGCTGACCGGGCGCCGGCTCGGCGGTTCACCGGGGCACAAATCGGGCTGGCTACGCTGATCTCGTGACCGATAGCACGGACTCACCCGAGCCCCGGCCCGACGCCGGTCCCTCAGAGCCGAAGGTGTCCACCCGCGACCCCGGCGCGGCCGACGACGCGGCCGCCGCGACCGGCGAGGCGCCGGAAGCGGCGGAGCCCAAGCGCACCACGCGGTCCGCCGCGCGCGAGTTCGCGATTCTCGCGGTCATCGCGGTGGTGCTCTACTACGTCATGTTGACGTTCGTGGCGCGGCCCTACCTGATTCCGTCGGAGTCGATGGAGCCCACCCTGCACGGATGCCCCGGCTGTGTCGGCGACCGGATCATGGTGGACAAGGTGACCTACGACTTCGGCGTCCCGCGTCCCGGCGACGTCGTCGTCTTCAAGGGCCCGCCGGCCTGGAACGTCGGATACAAGTCGATCCGTTCCGACAACACCGCGCTGCGTTGGGCCCAGAACGCGCTGTCCTTCGTCGGATTCGTACCTCCCGACGAGAACGACCTGGTCAAGCGCGTCATCGCGGTCGGCGGTCAGACGGTGCAGTGCCGGGCCGACACGGGTTTGACGGTCAATGGCAAGCGGCTTTACGAGCCGTATCTGGACCCGGCCACCATGATGGCAAACCCGGCCGTCTACCCCTGCCTGGGCCCCGAGTTCGGGCCGGTCACCGTGCCCCCGGGGCGCCTGTGGGTGATGGGCGACAACCGGACGCACTCGGCGGACTCGCGCGCCCACTGCACGAGCACCCCGACCGACGCGCTGAAGGGCATTCTGTGCACCGGCGATCCGATGTCGGGCACGGTGCCGGTCTCCAACGTCATCGGCAAGGCCAGGTTCATCGTGTGGCCGCCGGGGCGTTGGGGCGTCGTGGATTCGGTGAACCCGCAGCAGAATCGGTAGCCGGGGCTTTGCGATGAGGGGGCCCTGGCCGCCGCGGACGGTGATCCGCAAGTCTGGGGGTCTGCGGACCTTGGAGTCCGCGCTGTACCGCAGCGGCCTGGGGCCGGTGGCCGGGGTCGACGAGGTGGGCCGCGGCGCGTGCGCGGGCCCGCTGGTGGTGGCGGCCTGTGTGCTCGGTCCGGGGAGGCTGGAAAGCCTTGCCGAGCTGGATGATTCGAAGAAACTGACCGAGAAGGTGCGGGAGCGGCTGTTTCCCCTGATCCGTCGTTACGCGCTGGCCTACCACGTGGTGTTCATCCCGTCGACCGAGGTGGACCGGCGCGGCGTGCACGTCGCCAACATCGAGGGCATGCGCCGCGCGGTGGCCGGTCTGGCGGTCCGGCCCGGCTATGTGCTGAGCGACGGTTTCCGGGTGCCCGGCCTGCCGATGCCCTCGCTGCCGGTGGTCGGTGGCGACGCTGCCGCGGCCTGCATCGCCGCGGCCAGCGTGCTGGCGAAAGTCAGCCGCGACCGGCTGATGGTCGCCCTGGACGCCGCCCACCCCGGCTACGGATTCGCCGACCACAAGGGCTACAGCACGCCCGCGCACAGCACGGCGCTGGCCCGGCTCGGCCCGTGCCCCGAACACCGCCATTCGTTCATCAACGTGCGGCGCGTGGCGACCGGCGCGCCGAGCCGGGTGGTGGCCGACTGCGATCCGGACCCTCCGGACGGCCGGGGCGCATACCGTTGAGGAAAGATGAGACCAGTGCGCAACGAGAAGGATTTCTGACCAGATGAGTGCAGAGGATCTCGAAAAGTACGAAACCGAGATGGAGCTCTCGCTGTACCGCGAATACAAGGACATCGTCGGTCAGTTCAGCTACGTCGTCGAAACCGAGCGGCGCTTCTACCTGGCCAACAGCGTGGAGATGGTGCCCCACAACGCCGACGGCGAGGTGTACTTCGAGCTGCGCCTGTCCGACGCGTGGGTGTGGGACATGTACCGGCCGGCGCGGTTCGTCAAGCAGGTGCGTGTCGTCACCTTCAAGGACGTCAACATCGAAGAGGTCGAAAAGCCCGAGTTGCGCCTGCCCGAATAGCCGGCCCGACCGGCATGGGGGACGATCCCGGCCTGATCCCGGCCTAATCCGCGTCGTCGAGGGGCAGGTGGCCCTTTCGCTCGATGACCGCCCGCGCCACGTCGGCGAGCTTGATGTTGAGGCCCTGCGAATGGCGGCGCAGCAGGTCGAATGCCTGGCTTTCGCTCATGTCGTGCAGCAACATCAACATGCCGACCGCTTTGCCGATCTCGCGGTTGCTGAGCAGCCCGCGCCGCAGGCTCGCGGCGTCGTCCCCCTTGGCCACGGCGTTGATGGCCACGCTGGCGAACGAGGCCAGCACCGCGGCCGCACCGGCCGACTCGGCGTCGAACAGGTTGGGGGTGTCGCTGAACAGGTTGAGCGCCGCGGCCTTGCGTTTGTCGATCAACAGGCGAAACCCCATGGCCCCGCGCACCGGCGTCTCCGCGACCAGGACGGCCGCCAGTTTGGGCCACAGCGACGGCGTGGTGAGGTCCGTGTCGATCTGCGGGGTCTCCTCTTCGATGGCGTCGATGCAGGGGCCGTCGCCGGTGCGCCGTTCGAGTTCGTCGACCGCGTATGCCAGCCGGTCGCTGGCGCCGACGGTGACGTAACGGCCGTTCTCCAGCAGCATCAGGCTGGCGTGGTCGCAGCCGCGCACCGTCAGGGTCGCGGCGACGCAGATGGCCGAGTACATCTCACCGGGGTCCGAGCCCTGATAGATGATCTCCGCCAGCGCCGAGAAGACCGTCGCCGGGTCGGCCTTCTCGCCCCCGGGCAGCGAGCCGGCGACGTCGGTGTTCACGTCTTCAACCACGTTGTGCCTCCCTCACGGCGGTGTCCGAGCGTCATCCGGCCCGCCTCCTGGCCGTATGTTATCGGCCGGCGACGCGCCGCACCTGCCGTGCGCTGCAGTTGCCGGCCCGTCAGCGGGTCGCCGGGTCGCAGCTGGCGCTGCGGACGAGGCGCGCCGCGCCGCCAGCCTACGGCGCGGAGGCGGGAGTTTCGTCCGTAGTCGGCGTAACTTGCTGCGGTGCCGCCGGGGCCGCGGCGTCCGCGGCGATCTCGGGGGTGCCGTTCGTCCCGTCGCTGCCGGAATGGCTGCACGTCGGGCGCACGTCGGTGGCAAGGCCAAGTCGGCGGCGGGCCGGCGGCCCGTGCACTCCTCGGCGGAGGCCCCTGGCGGCGCTGTCCTCGGCGCTGTGACGCACGCCGACGCGCTACGCCCGGCGCGGGGTGCGCGGGCCGAGGTAGTTTGATCCCGTGGGTTTCAAGCGCGCGGCCGCGTCGCGCGGCGTCGTCGCCGACTACGACGAGCACGCGATAACCGTTACGGCGCGTAAACGTGAGGCGGCGGGCCTACGGGCGGTGCTGGTCTCCCTGCAGCGCGGCCTGGAGCAGATGGGTGCGCTGCGGACCGGAGCGGTGCTGGCCCGGCTGAATCAGCGCAAGGGATTCGACTGCCCCGGCTGCGCCTGGCCCGAGGAGCACGGCGGACGCAAACTGGCCGAATTTTGCGAGAACGGTGCCAAGGCCGTTGCCGAGGAGGCCACCAGGCGCACGGTCACGCCGGAATTCTTCGCCCGGCACTCGGTGGCAGAGCTGTCGGCAAAGCCCGAATACTGGCTGTCGCAACAGGGCCGCATCACCCACCCGATGGTGTTGAGGCCCGGCGATGATCACTACCGGCCGATCGGCTGGGACGCCGCCTACCGGCTGATCGCCGATCAGCTCAACGCGCTGGACAACCCGGATGCGGCGGTGTTCTACACGTCGGGCCGCACCAGCAACGAGGCCGCGTTCTGCTACCAGCTGATGGTCCGCTGCTTCGGCACGAACAACCTGCCCGACTGCTCGAACATGTGCCACGAGTCGTCGGGCTCGGCGCTGACCGAGTCGATCGGCATCGGGAAGGGGTCCGTCACCGTCGACGACGTCGAGCATGCCGACCTGATCGTCGTCGCAGGGCAAAACCCGGGCACCAACCACCCGCGCATGCTGTCGGTGCTGGAGAAGGCAAAGGCCAACGGCGCCAAGATTATTGCAATAAATCCGCTACCTGAGGCCGGCTTGATCCGGTTCAAGGACCCGCAGAAGCTGAACGGGCTTCTCGGGCATGGCATCCCGGTGGCCGACGAGTTCGTGCAGATCCGCATCGGCGGGGATATGGCGCTGTTCGCCGGGTTGGGACGGTTGCTGCTGGAGGCCGACCGGCGCGCCCCGGGCACCGTCGTCGATCGGGCATTCGTCGACCAACGCTGTTCGGGATTCGACGCGTACCGTCGCCGCACCCTCGACGTCGACATCGGCACCGTTCTCGCCGCCACCGGTGTCGAGCGGGCGCAACTGGAGCGTGTTGCCGCGATGTTGATGGCGTCGCAGCGCACCGTCATCTGCTGGGCCATGGGCTTGACCCAGCACAGCCACGCTGTCGCCACCATCGGCGAAGCCACCAATCTGTTGCTGCTGCGCGGCATGATCGGCATCCCGGGCGCAGGCGTGTGCCCCGTGCGCGGACACTCCAACGTGCAAGGTGACCGTACGATGGGCATCTGGGAGAAGATGCCCGAGGAGTTCCTGGCGGCGCTGGATCGTGAATTCGGCATCGCCACGCCCCGCCGGCCCGGCTACGACACCGTCGCGGCGATCCGTGCCATGCGTGACGGGCGGGCCACGGTGTTCATGGGGATGGGCGGCAATTTCGCGTCGGCCGCCCCCGATAGCGCCGTCACCGAGGCGGCTTTGCGCAGTTGCGCCCTGACCGTGCAGATTTCGACCAAACTCAACCGCAGCCACCTCGTGCACGGGGCCACGGCGCTGATCCTGCCCACGCTGGGCCGTACGGACCGCGACATCCGGAACGGGCGCAAACAGGTTGTCTCGGTTGAGGATTCGATGTCGATGGTGCATCTTTCGCGTGGCAGCTTGCATCCGCCGGGCGACCAAGTCCGCAGCGAGGTCGAGATCGTCTGCCGGTTGGCGCGCACCCTGCTGGGCGAGCAGCATCCGGTGCGGTGGGAGCGGCTCGCCGATGACTACGACACCATCCGCGACGCGATCGCGGCGGTGGTCCCCGGCTGCACCGACTACAACCGCAAGGTGCGCCGGCCGGACGGTTTCCAGCTTCCGCATCCACCGCGCGACTTACGCGAATTCCACACCAGCACGGGCAAAGCCAACTTCGCGATCAATCCGCTGCAATGGGTGCCGGTGCCGCCGGGCCGACTGGTGCTGCAAACACTGCGCAGTCACGACCAGTACAACACCACGATCTACGGGCTCGACGATCGCTATCGGGGGGTGAAGGGCGGGCGCCGCGTGGTGTTCGTGAACCCGGCCGACATCGAGGCGCTGGGCCTGAAGGCGGGTGAGCGCGTCGACCTGGTGTCGGAGTGGAACGATGCCGATGGCCGCCTGCAGGAGCGGCGCGCCAAGGACTTTCAGGTGATTTCCTATTCGACCCCGCCCGGCAATGCCGCGGCATATTATCCGGAAACGAATCCGCTTGTCCCACTTGATCACGTCGCTGCCAAGTCGAACACGCCGGTATCGAAAGCGATCGTCGTCAGGGTGGAGCCGGCCTCGTTCGCGGTGGCTCCCGGCGCCCGTGAAATGCCCTGGTGGGCCGGGTAACGGCGCGTCGGCGGGTGACGCGCTTCACCGCCGAGTCAACGACCACCCGGCCGGACACCCTGGTCGTCGAGGAGCCGTTGGAAATCCGGGTCAACGGCGCCGCGGTCACGGTGACGATGCGCACCCCCGGCGCGGACGTCGAACTCGCGCAGGGGTTCCTGCTCACCGAGGGGGTGATCGCGGGCCGCGGGGACGTGCTGAGCATCCGTTACTGCGGCGGCCGCGACGCCCGTGCCGACGCGGGCGCCAACAGCTACAACGTGCTCGAGGTGACGCTGGCGCCCGGCGTCGCGCCGCCCGACCTCGACGTCACCCGCAACTTCTACACGACGTCGTCGTGCGGGGTCTGCGGCAAGGCGTCCCTGGACGCGGTGCGGTTGAGCAGCCGGTTTGCCCCCGGCGCCGACGGCGCCACCGTCGCCGTGGCCACGCTGGCGGCCATGCCCCGCCGGCTACGCGCCGCGCAGAAAGTCTTCCACAGCACCGGCGGGCTGCACGCCGCGGCACTGTTCGGAGCGGACGGCGCGATGCTGGTGGTACGCGAGGACGTCGGCCGCCACAATGCGGTCGACAAGGTCATCGGCTGGGCGCTGGAGCGCGAGCGGGTGCCGCTGGAGGCGTCGGTGCTGCTGGTCAGCGGGCGCGCGTCCTTCGAGCTGACCCAGAAGGCCGTGATGGCCGGGATCCCCGTGCTGGCCGCGGTGTCCGCGCCGTCGTCGTTGGCGGTCTCGCTGGCCGAGGAATCCGGGGTCACCCTCGTCGCGTTCCTGCGCGGGGAGTCGATGAACGTCTACACCCGCGCCGACCGGATCACCCGGGGCGTGTCCTAGCCTGCGGCCCACCCGGTTGTGGATACGCACGCGACTGGGGATAACCGGCGGTCGGACCCGCGATTTGCGGCCGGCCGCCACACATCCTGTCGGGACGGCCGCGCAGGGTGGCCGGTGTGACGACGGACAAGACGATGACCCGGATCGAGCTGGGCGCGATGGGCGAGGCGCTCGCCGTGGACCACCTGACCCGGTTGGGATTTCGGATCGTGGACCGCAACTGGCGGTGCCGCTACGGCGAACTCGACGTGATCGCCGCCGACGAGGCTACCCGCACGGTGGTGTTCGTCGAGGTGAAAACGCGCACCGGCGACGGCTACGGCGGGCTGCCGTACGCGGTCACCCCGCGCAAAGTCGGGCGGCTGCGCCGGCTCGCCGGGCTGTGGCTGGCCGGGCAGGACGCGCGCTGGGCCGCCGTGCGCATCGACGTGATCGGTGTACGGGCCCGGCCTGGGAATTCAGGCCGCACCCCCGAGATCACCCACCTGCGGGGGATCGGCTGATGTCGCTGGGACGGGCGTTCGCGGTCGCCGTGCGCGGGCTGGACGGGGAGATCGTGGAGATCGAGGCCGACATCACCTCCGGCCTGCCGGGCGTGCACCTGGTGGGGCTGCCCGACGCCGCGCTGCAGGAGTCCCGCGACCGGGTGCGGGCGGCGGTCACCAACTGCGGCAACAGCTGGCCCATGGCCCGCCTCACGCTCGCGCTGTCGCCGGCGACGCTGCCCAAGATGGGCTCGGTCTACGACATCGCCCTGGCGGCCGCGGTGCTCTCGGCGCAGCGGAAAACCCCGTGGGAGCTCCTGGAAAAGACGGTCCTGCTGGGCGAGCTGTCGCTGGACGGGCGGGTCCGGCCGGTGCGCGGGGTGCTGCCGGCGGTGCTCGCCGCCAAGCGCGAGGGCTGGCCGGTGGTCGTGGTCCCGGTGGACAACCTGGCCGAGGCCAGCCTGGTCGACGGCATCGACGTCTGGGGCGTGCGCACCCTGGGGCAGCTGCAGAGTTGGCTGTCCGGGTCCGCCCGCCTGAGCGAACGGGTCGGGACGGCCAGCACGGATTCGGCGCCGTCGGCCGACCTCGCCGACGTGGTGGGCCAGGCGCAGGCGCGGTTCGCGGTGGAGGTCGCGGCCGCCGGCGCGCATCATCTGATGCTGACCGGGCCGCCGGGGGTCGGGAAAACGATGCTGGCGCAACGTCTTCCGGGGTTGCTGCCGCCGCTGTCGGACAGCGAGTCGCTGGAGGTCACCGCGATCCACTCGGTGGCCGGCCTGCTGTCGTCGGACACGCCCCTGATCAGCAGGCCACCCTTCGTGGCGCCGCATCACAGCTCCAGCGTCGCGGCGCTGGTCGGCGGCGGCTCGGGGATGGCCCGCCCGGGCGCCGTCAGCCGCGCCCATCGCGGGGTGCTGTTCCTCGACGAATGCGCCGAGGTCAGCGTGGCCGCGCTGGAGTCGCTGCGGACCCCGTTGGAGGATGGGCAGATCCGGCTGGCCCGCCGCGACGGGGTGGCCTGCTACCCGGCCCGCTTCCAGCTGGTGCTGGCCGCCAACCCGTGCCCGTGCGCGCCGGCTGATCCGCAGGACTGCATCTGCGCGGCGGCGACCAAGCGGCGCTACCTGGGAAAGCTGTCCGGCCCGCTGCTGGACCGGGTGGACCTGCGGGTGCAGATGAACCCGGTACGGGCGGGAGCGTTCTCGGTCGCCGACGGAGAATCCACCGACCGGGTCCGCCGGCGGGTGGCGCTGGCCCGCGAGGCGGCCGCCGCGCGGTGGCGGCCCCACGGGTTCCGCACCAACGCCGAGGTCAGCGGGCCGCTACTGCGGCGCAGGTTCCGCCTCGGCAACGCCGCCATGGAGCCGCTGCGCAGCGCCCTGGACCGCGGGTTGCTCAGCATCCGCGGTGTGGACCGCACACTGCGGGTCGCATGGAGCCTGGCCGACCTGGCCGGCCGGGACCTGCCCGGGCTCGACGAAGTCGCCGCCGCGCTCAGCTTCCGGCAGATGGGGGCGCGGCGATGACCACACCGGTCGACGAGCCCACGGCCCTGGCCTGGGCCTACCTGTCACGGGTGGCCGAGCCGCCCTGCCCGCAACTGGCCGCCCTGGTGCACTCCGTCGGCCCGGTGGAAGCCGCCGACCGGGTCCGGCGCGGGCTGGTCGGCGAGGACCTGGCGCGGCACACCGCGGCGCGCCGGGAAATCGACCGGGCCGCGGCCGATCTCGAGCTGCTCGCCGCCCGGGGTGGGCGACTGGTCACGCCCGGCACCGACGAGTGGCCGCTGCTGGCCTTCGCGGCATTCGGCGCCCGACCCGGGGCGCGGCCGGGCGCGAGCCCGCCGATGGTGCTGTGGGCACAGGGCCCGGCACGCCTCGACGAGGTGAGCGAACGTGCCGCCGCCGTGGTCGGGACCCGGGCCTCGACCGCGTACGGCGAGCAGGTGACGGCCGACCTGGCCGCGGGCCTGACCGAACGTGAGGTCGCGGTGGTCTCCGGCGGCGCCTACGGCATCGACGGCGCGGCGCACCGCGCGGCGCTCAACGGCGACGGGATCACGGTGGCCGTCCTGGCCGGCGGCCTGGACGTCCCCTACCCGGCCGGCCATTCGGCGCTGCTGCACCGCATCGGCCGGCACGGTCTGTTGTTCAGCGAGTACCCGCCCGGGGTCCGGCCCGCCCGGTACCGGTTCCTGACCCGCAACCGCCTGGTCGCCGCGGTCACGGGTGCGGTCGTGGTGGTCGAGGCGGGGCTGCGCAGCGGGGCGGCGAACACGGCCGCCTGGGCGCGGGCCCTGGGCCGGGTCGTGGCCGCGGTGCCCGGGCCCGTGACCTCGTCGGCGTCGGCGGGTTGTCACGTGCTGCTGCGCCACGGCGCGCAGCTGGTCACCCGGCCCGACGACATCGTCGAGCTCGTCGGCCGCATCGGCGAGTTGGCACCCGAGCAGCCGCGACCGGCGACGGCACTCGACGGGCTCAGCCAGGCGCAGCGTCAGGTGTACGAGGCACTGCCGGGGCGCGGCGCCGCCACTCTCGAGGAGATCGCGGTGGCGTCGGGGCTGGCGGCCGAGCAGGTGCTGGGGCCGCTGGCGATCCTCGAGGTGGCCGGGCTGGTGCAGCGCGCCGAGGGGCGCTGGAAAGTGGTCCGCTCGAACGCCGCCGGAGCTGGGCGGACGCCCCGGCTCGTATAGTCGTCACAGGCCGGTTCTGGACGGGAGGACACGTGGCGGGTCGACCTCTGCAACCCTTTGAAGTCGTCGGTAGGCAACAGCTGGCACCACACCTGATTCGGGTGCTGCTGGGCAGCGACGAGTTCGGCACCTTCGTGCCCAACAGGTTCACCGACACCTACGTCAAGATGGTCTTCGTCGCGGACGACGTCGACTTGGCCGCGCTGCCTCGGCCGTTGACGCTGGACAGCTTCGCCGACCTGCCCCCCGAGCGCAAACCCGCGGTGCGGACCATGACGGTGCGCCGCGTCGACGCGGCGAACCGTCAGATCGCGGTCGACATCGTCGTGCACGGCGAGCACGGGGTGGCCGGCCCCTGGGCGGCCGCGGCCCAGCCGGGCCAGCCGGTGTACCTGATGGGCCCCGGTGGCGCCTACACCCCCGACCCGGCCGCCGACTGGCATCTGCTGGCCGGAGACGAGTCCGCGCTGCCGGCCATCGCCGCCGCGCTGGAAGCGCTGCCCGCCGACGCGGTCGGCAAGGCGTTCATCGAGGTGGCCAATCCCGAGGACGAGATCCCGTTGACCGCACCGGACTCCGTCGAGGTGCACTGGGTCTACCGCGGCGGTCGCGCCGATCTGGTGCCCGAAGACCGCGCCGGCGACCATGCGCCGCTGATCGAGGCGGTCACCACCACCCCGTGGCTACCGGGGCAGGTTCACGTGTTCATCCACGGCGAGGCGCAGGCCGTCATGCACAACCTGCGGCCCTACATCCGCAACGAGCGCGGTGTGGACGCGCGCTGGGGGTCGTCGATCTCGGGCTACTGGCGGCGCGGCCGCACCGAGGAGACCTTCCGGCAGTGGAAGAAGGAGCTGGCCCAGAAGGAGCTGGCCCAGAAGGAGCTGGCCCAGAAGGAAGCGGAGGCCCGGGCGGCGGTTCGGTAGGACCGGACGCTCAACTCCCGCGCCGGCTGGCATTCTCATCGCATGCCACATTTCGGGGACTACCAGAACGAGATCTACCTACAGGGCCTGGCCGGGGTTGTGCCGTCCCTGCCGATGGCCTTCGCCGAGCTCGAGGCCAAGGCCGCGACGGCGCTGCCGCCGTCGGTGTGGTCCTACGTCGCCGGGGGAGCGGGCAACGAACGCACGCAGCGGGCCAACTGCGAGGCGTTCGACCGGTGGGGTCTGGTCCCGCGCATGTTCGTCGGCGCCAGGGAGCGCGACCTGACCGTCGAGTTGTTCGGGATGACGCTGCCGACCCCGGTCTTCATGGCGCCGATCGGCGTCATCGGCCTGTGTGCCCAGGACGGGCATGGCGACCTGGCCACCGCCCGCGCGGCCGCGCGCACCGGCGTGCCCATGGTGGCCTCCACGCTGTCGGTCGACCCGATGGAAGACGTCGCCGCCGCCCTCGGCGACACCCCCGGGTTCTTCCAGCTGTACACGCCGACCGACCGGGAGCTGGCCGCCAGCCTGGTGCGGCGCGCCGAGGCCGCCGGCTTCAAGGGCATCGTCGTCACCCTCGACACCTGGGTCACCGGCTGGCGCCCGCGCGACCTGAGCACCTCGAACTTCCCGCAGCTGCGCGGCCATTGCCTGGCCAACTACACCAGCGACCCCGTCTTCCGGGCCGGCCTCCCGCGCCCTCCGGAGGAGGACCCCCAGGGCGCGGTGCTGCGCTGGATTCAGCTGTTCGCGAACGCGTTGACCTGGGACGACCTCGCCTGGCTGCGCTCGTTGACCGACCTTCCGCTGCTCCTGAAGGGCATCTGCCATCCCGACGACGCCCGCCGCGCCAGGGACGGCGGCGTCGACGGCATCTACTGCTCCAACCACGGCGGACGCCAGGCCAACGGCGGCCTGCCCGCACTGGACTCCCTGCGCGAGGTCGTCGAGGCGGCCGACGGGCTGCCGGTGTTGTTCGACTCGGGGGTCCGCAGCGGCGCCGACGTCGTCAAGGCGCTCGCCCTGGGCGCGACGGCGGTGGGCGTCGGCCGGCCCTACGCCTACGGCCTGGCGCTCGGCGGTGCCGACGGGATCGTGCACGTGCTGCGCATGATGTTGGCCGAGGCCGACCTGATCATGGCCGTGGACGGATATCCGGCACTGAAAGATCTCACGCCGGACACGCTGCGGCGCGTCGACTGAGCGCGGCCGCGTCCTGTCTGCGAGCGTGGAACAGTGCCGGACAGCGAACCCATCCTCGAGGAGTTCGACGAGTACCTGGCGCTGCAGTGCGGCCGGTCGGCGCACACCCGCCGCGCCTATCTGGGTGACCTGCGCTCACTGCTGGCGTTCTGCGACGGGCGCGGGGTCGGCCTGGACGGGCTGAGCCTGCCGGTGCTGCGGTCGTGGCTGGCAGCGGCGGCCGGCGCGGGTGCGGCCCGCACGACACTGGCCCGTCGCACCTCGGCGGTCAAGGCGTTCAGCGCCTGGGCGGCGCGGCGCGGCCTGCTCGACGGGGATCCGGCCGCCCGGCTGCAGGTACCCAAGGCGCACCGGGCGCTGCCGGCGGTGCTGCGCCAGGATCAGGCAGCCGATGCCATGGCCGCCGCGAAATCCGGCGCGCAGCAAGGCGACCCGCTGGCGTTGCGGGACCGGCTGATCGTCGAGCTGCTGTATGCGACCGGGATCCGGGTGAGCGAGCTGTGCGGCCTGGACATCGACGACGTGGACACCCGGCACCGGCTGGTGCGTGTCCTGGGCAAGGGCAACAAGCAGCGCACCGTGCCGTTCGGGCTGCCGGCGGCCGACGCGCTCGGCGCGTGGCTGGCGGGCGGGCGCCCCGCCCTGGCGACCGCCGAGTCGGGTCCGGCGCTGCTGCTGGGCGCCCGCGGCCGGCGGCTCGACGTGCGCCAGGCCCGCACCGTCGTGCACCAGACCGTCGCCGCGGTGGACGGCGCGCCCGACATGGGCCCGCACGGGCTGCGGCACAGCGCGGCCACGCATCTGCTCGAAGGGGGAGCCGACCTGCGGGTGGTGCAGGAACTGCTCGGGCATTCCAGCCTGGCGACCACCCAGCTCTACACCCACGTCGCGGTGTCGCGGCTGCGGGCGGTGCACGACCAGGCCCATCCGCGGGCCTAGCTTCACCGCGTCTGCTCGCCAGAGCGGCTCACCCGCCCAGCGGCTTGAGCCGCACCGGCGTGGACCTCAACAGGCCCAGCGGGTCGACGTAGCGGGCGCCCGACGCCGGTCCCCACATCGCACCCCAGTGCAGGCACGCCGCGGCCCGGCAGCCGGTGTGACCGGTCGCCAACGAGCCGATCACCGTGGCGGCCGTCACCGCCTGACCGGCGCGCACCGCCGCCCGGACGGGCTCGTAGCTGGTCCGCAATCCGCCGGGATGGGCCAGCGACACGACCGGCCGCCCGGCCAGCGACCCGGCGAACACCACGGTCGCGGCGCCCGCGGCGTACACCGGCTGGCCGGGTTTGCCGGCCAGATCGACGCCCCGATGCCCGGGCCGCCAGTCCGGGGACGGGGCGTCGAATCCGCGGGTGACGGCCGGGGCCGGCCGCAACGGCCAGTCCAGCCGAACGTCGTCGGCCACCGCCGGCGCCGCACCGACCCAGGTCAGACACAGCATCAGCCGCCAAACCCGTCGCATCGGCTCAGTTCATCGCCGCCCCGGCGCCGCCACCACTCAGGGCGGCCGGTGCTGTGGAAAAACCACCCCCCGAGTCGGTGTAAACTCCTGGTCGCAGCTCGCTTGCGGGCTGACTTCGCGCGTCTGCAGCGCGACTCCCGTTGCACCAGGAGATCGCACCGCATGCCGGGCGGTCCCGACCGGGTTTTCCCGGGCGGGTCCGGCACGCAGCAGACGCCAGGGCCCGGCATCACCCGATGCCGGGCGGCAACCGACACACGTAAGGCACATCCATGGCCGTAGTCACCATGAAGCAGCTGCTGGACAGCGGCACCCACTTCGGGCATCAGACCCGTCGCTGGAACCCCAAGATGAAGCGGTTCATCTTCACCGACCGCAACGGCATCTACATCATCGACCTGCAGCAGACGCTGACCTTCATCGACAAGGCGTACGAGTTCGTCAAGGAGACCGTTGCCCACGGCGGCACGGTGCTGTTCGTCGGCACCAAGAAGCAGGCACAGGAATCCGTCGCGGCCGAGGCCATCCGCGTCGGCATGCCCTATGTGAATCAGCGGTGGCTGGGCGGCATGCTGACCAACTTCTCCACCGTGCACAAGCGGCTGCAGCGACTCAAGGAGCTCGAGGCGATGGAGCAGACCGGGGGCTTCGAGGGCCGCACCAAGAAGGAAATCCTGATGCTGACCCGCGAGAAGAACAAGCTCGAGCGCAGCCTCGGCGGTATCCGCGACATGGCCAAGGTGCCCTCGGCGATCTGGGTCGTCGACACCAACAAGGAGCACATCGCCGTCGGCGAGGCCCGCAAGCTGGGCATCCCGGTGATCGCCATCCTGGACACCAACTGCGACCCCGACGAGGTCGACTACCCGATCCCGGGCAACGATGACGCGATCCGCTCGGCCGCGCTGCTGACCAAGGTGATCGCCTCCGCGGTCGCCGAGGGCTTGCAGGCCCGCGCCGGCGTGGGCCGCGGCGACGGCAAGCCCGAGGTCGAGGCCGCCGAGCCGCTCGCCGAATGGGAGCAGGAGCTGCTGGCCTCCGCAACGGCGACAGCCACGGCAACCGCTGGTGCCGATGCCGCCACCGCTGTCGGCAACGAAGCCGCCGCGGGCGCAACCGAACCAACCACTGACTCCTCATAGGAAGGCCAATATGGCGAACTTCACCGCTGCCGACGTCAAGCGGCTTCGGGAACTCACCGGCGCCGGGATGCTGGACTGCAAGAACGCGCTGGCCGAAAGCGACGGCGACTTCGACAAGGCCGTCGAGGCGCTGCGCATCAAGGGCGCCAAGGATGTCGGCAAGCGTGCCGAGCGGGCCACGGCCGAAGGCCTGGTCGCGGCCAAGGGCGGCGCGCTCGTCGAGCTGAACTCGGAAACCGACTTCGTCGCCAAGAACGCCGAGTTCCAGGCGCTGGCCGACCAGGTCGTCGACGCCGCGCTGGCCGCCCAGGCCACCGACGTCGAGGCGCTCAAGGCCGCCAAGATCGGTGCGACGACCGTCGAGCAGGCCATCGCCGACCTGTCGGCCAAGATCGGCGAGAAGCTCGAACTGCGCCGCGTGCAGTTCTTCGGCGGCAACGTCGAGACCTACCTGCACAAGCGGGCCGCCGATCTGCCGCCCGCGGTCGGTGTGCTGGTCGAGTTCACCGGTGAGAACCAGGACGCGGCGCATGCCGTCGCGCTGCAGATCGCCGCGCTTAAGGCGCGCTACCTGTCGCGCGACGACGTGCCCGAGGACGTCGTGGCCAGCGAGCGCCGCATCGCCGAGGAGACCGCCAAGGCGGAGGGCAAGCCGGAGCAGGCGCTGCCCAAGATCGTCGAGGGCCGGCTGAACGGCTTCTTCAAGGACGCGGTGCTGCTCGAGCAGCCGTCGGTGTCCGACAACAAGAAGACCGTGAAGGCCCTGCTCGACGAGGCCGGCGTGACGGTGACGCGATTCGTCCGCTTCGAGGTGGGCCAGGCCTAGGCTCGTACATGCGCCGCGTCCACGCCTTCGGTGACGACGCCCTCGGCGAACTCGACGCGGTCGGCCTGGCCGACGCCCTGCGTGCGGGCCGGGTCGGCCGGGCCGAGGTGATCGAGGCGGCCATCGCCCGCACCGAGGCCGTCGACCCGGTGCTCAACGGCCTGGCGTACGCGACGTTCCAGCAGGCCCGGGCGGCCGCCGCAGACGCGGTGGGCGACGGTTTTTTCGGCGGGGTTCCGACGTTCATCAAGGACAACGTCGACGTCGCCGGGCAGCCGACGATGCACGGCACCGACGCGTGGACGCCCTGGAACGCCGTCGGCAACAGCGAGTTCACCGACCTGTACCTGGCCACCGGGCTGACAGCGGTGGGCAAGACGCAGTTGTCGGAGTTCGGCTTCAGCGCCTCGGCCGAACACCCCCGGCTGGGGCCGGTCCGCAACCCGTGGGACACCGACTACAGCGCCGGCGCGTCGTCGTCGGGATCGAGTGCGTTCGTCGCCGCCGGTGTGGTGCCGATCGCGCACGCCAACGACGGCGGCGGTTCGATCCGAATTCCGGCCGCCTGCAACGGGATTGTGGGGCTCAAGCCGTCGCGGGGACGGCTGCCGCTGGACCCGACGCTGCGGCGGCTGCCGGTGGGCATCGTCACCAACGGGGTGGTGACCCGCTCGGTGCGTGACACCGCGGCCTTCTACCGGGAGGCGGAGCGCACCTGGCGCAATCACAAGCTGGCGCCGGTCGGCGATGTCACCGGCCCCGGTCGCCAGCGGCTGCGGATCGCCGTGCTGACCCGTTCGGTACGCCGGGAGTGCAGTCCCGAGATGCGGGAGCTGACGCTGAAGGCGGCCGGGCTCCTCGAGGGGCTGGGCCACCGCGTCGAACACCTCGACGAGCCGCCCGTGCCGGCCAGTTTCGTCGACGATTTCGTGCTGTACTGGGGCTCGCTGGCGTTGGCGCAGGTACGTACCGGGCGGCGGATGTTCGGCAGGACGTTCGACCGCGACCGCCTCGACAGCCTGACGCTGGGCCTGGAGCGACACAGCCGCCGCAACCTGCACCGCCTTCCGCTGGCCATCGCGCGCCTGCGCAGGCTGCGGAGACGCACCGCGGAATTCTTCGGCACCTACGACGCGGTGCTCACACCGACCCTGGCCGATCACACTCCCCGCATCGGTCACCTGGCTCCCACCGACTACCACCAGCTCATCGACCGCCTGATCGACTGGGTGGCGTTCACCCCGCTGCAGAACGTCACCGGCGAACCGGCGATCTCCCTGCCGCTGGCCCAGTCGGCCGACGGTATGCCCGTGGGCATGATGCTGTCGGCGGACACGGGGCAGGAAGCGCTGCTGCTGGAGCTGGCCTACGAGCTCGAAGAGGCCCGGCCCTGGGCGCGCATCCAGTCCGGCGGAACATCGGCCTAGGCGCAACCGATTTCGCCGCATCCGGTTCGTCGTCGGGCACGTTTTGCCGTGGCCCGGTGACCTTGCGCGCCCCGGTTTGCACCCAACTCCTCGACGATGGGGCTCTGCGAGCCGATGCGCTTGGCCGATTCGGCGCAACCCGGCTCAGTATGCGAGCGCCGTGCCGCAGCCCGCTGCGCGTCCCCCAGCCGCTTTCGCCGTGTGCGCCAGGCCCGGAAGCGAGCGTCTCTGGCTGGCCTGGATTTTTCGCGGGGTGGCGTCGTGTCTGGGTTTCGATACGCCAAAGCGCCTGTCCTGCAACACATTATGGGACTTCTCTAGGGTTCCATAAGTCGAGCGGAAGGCACTTCGCAAGTGAAGAGTATCGGGTTGGCGCGGCGGGTGAAAGTATCGGCGGACGGTCGCGAGGTGGTGTCGCGCGCCGGGATGGGCTTGGTGCGGGAGCTGGCCGATCGTAGGGGGTTGTCCGCCCAGGTCACGGCGGTTTTGGCCGATACCTACAAGGGGCCGTGGGTGCACGCCCCGGGGGCGGTGTTTGCCGATCTGGCCGCGGCGGTGGCCGACGGCGCGGACTCTGTGGACGGGGTCGGGCAGCTGTGTGGGGATCGCGAGCACGTGTTCGGGGCCAAAGCCTCGACGCCAAAGCCTCGACAACGACGATGTGGCGGCTGGTCGATGAGCGCATCGATGCCGTCCACCTGCCGAAGGTGCGCGCCGCCCGCGCGGCGGCCGGAGCCGCAGCCTGGGCGGCTGGGGCCGCGCCACCGGCGGGGGCGCCGCGGTACATCGATATCGACGCCACCCGGGTCATCGACCATTCCGACAACAAGGCCGACGCGGCGCCGACCTGGAATAAGTCCTTCGGTCATCATCCGTTGCCGGCGTTTCTGGATCGTCCGGAGATCGCCGGAGGCGAACCGTTGGCCGGGCTGCTACGCAACGGCAACGCCGGGTCCAACACCGCGGCCGACCACATCACGGTGGTGGAGCAATCGTTAGCCTCGCTGCCGGCCGGTTGGCGTCCGGACCGAAACGATCCCACCGCGCCCACCGTCGTGGTGCGTTCAGACTCGGCCGGAGCCACCCATGCCTTCGCCACCGCCTGCCGCGAGCGTGGGGTCGGGTTCTCCTTCGGAGTTTCCCGTCGACGCCCGAGTCCAAGACGCCGTGGACACCCTCAACCTCGGTGATGGCTGGTACCCGGCGATCGACACCGCTGGCGGGATCCGGGACGGGGCGTGGGTGGCCGAGGCCACCGACCTGGTCACCCTGGACACCTGGCCGGCCTGGAACTGCGGCATCGCCAACGCGCCCGCGTCGAAGACCGCATCCGGCAAGCCGAAGCCGCCGGGCTGGGCAACCTGCCCTGCCACAGCTTCGACGCCAACGCCGCCTGGCTCGAAATCGCCCTGGCAGCAGCCGATCTGGTGGCCTGGGCCAAACTCATCGGATTCACCGAAACCCCGCAGTTGGCTCGCTGCGAGATCGCCGCATTCCGCTACCGCGTGCTCCACGTCGCGGCCCGCATCACCCGCGCGGCCCGCCAAACACGGCTACGCATCGACGCGACCTGGCGCTGGGCGCAAGCCATCGCCACCGCCTGGCACCGAGTCCGAGCCGCCTTTCCCTGACTCTTGAGCACACCAGCCCCGACAACCACGAAAGGCCCTCGGCCCCCTCGGAAAGCCCGTCCACCCCGGCGACACGGGACAGCCAAACACGCCCTCAGGCCCAAAACAGATGGCGCTCAGCGACTTTCGCGGTATCGCGCCACCAAACCCCACCGTCGCGAAAAATCGACGCTAGTCCGACCCGAGTTTCTCGAGCATCCGTTTGAACTCGCGCCGCTGAGCCTCGGTCAGCTTCGACAGGATGCGGGCGTCGGCGGCGCGCACCGCGGCCTCGGCGCGCTTGAGCAGCATGCGGCCCTGGCCGGTCAGCGTGGCCGGCAGCGCGCGCCCCGACGAGACCGAAGCCGGGCGTGTCGCCGCGCCGACGCTTTCCAGTTTGCGCAGCACGGAGTTCATCGCCTGCGGCGTGACGTTGGTGTGCCGGGACAACTCGGCGCTGGACAACCCGGGCGACGTCGACAGGAGACGCAGGCAAACGAATTCGGGCAGCGTCAGCCCCAGCGGGCCCAAGGCCGCCGAAACCTCCGGGCGCAGGACGGCACCGACCCGGTAGAGCAGATAACCCAGCGGAGCGTCTTGCGCCTGAACCATGTCAACGATATTGACATATTCTTTCCGGCGAAGCCGACGACACGCGTTTCCGCGCCCCGATTGCGGGTAGAGGACGTGCATGACGGCGAGGCTGTTCCGGGACCGTGACGACCCGACGGCCCGTGCGTCGCCGCGCGGGGAAGCCCCGGCTGCATGGTGTTCGCCGCAGCCGGCGGTGGGTGCCGCGCAACCCCGTGGTCGCCGGTCTCGCCGAACGGCTGCGCACGTGCGACGCCGCCCACCCGGCCGGGTTGTCTCGACCCTGCCCTCGAAATGGTCCTGCCTCAAGCATGTCCAGCGATTCCAGCATTTCGAGCATTTCGAGCGCCGACGCGGCTGGGCCACCGGGCGGTGGGCCGCGCGGGCAACCGAGCAGCGCATCGCGCACCCGCCGATGCCCGATAGACCCACTGGAGAGACGACGAAGTGAAGTGGCCGGAATTCTGCGAACCGGGGCAAAGACTGCGGATCGGCGCGGGGAGCCGGACCTGCTCGGTGCCGCTGCGACGCCCTGCTCGCCGGCCGGCGGGGCCGGCCGGCCCATCCCGAACCGCGCCGGTCCGAAGTCGATCTGCACATGCACCGGCCTGGCTTGCCCGCGAGGTTCGCCGCTACGGCGTGCATTCGATGGTGCATGTGTCGATCGACGGGGCCTTCTCGGCACCACAGGTGGAGGCGATCGCGCTCGACGAGGACGGGCTTCGCTCGCCGAAGCAGATCTCGCCTGGCGCGGCTGATGGCGGCGAAGCAGGAGCGGAGCCGACGACAACGAGGATGGAGACAACGATGAGCAGGATTCGCTGGATGCTTCGACTGACGGTCGCCGGGATTGCGGCGGCGGCGATACCGGGACTGGCCGGGGTGAGCGGGGTTGCGGCGCCGGCGCGCGCGGCGGCGCCGGAATTCCTGAAAGTGCCGTCGCCCTCGATGGGGCACGACATCACGATCGAGTTCCAGCAGGGCGGCGCGCCGGCGGTGTACCTGCTGGACGGGTTGCGCGCCCAGGACGACCGCAGCGGTTGGGACATCAACACCAACGCTTTCGGCGACTACGCCGGCTCGGGCATCTCGGTGGTCATGCCGGTCGGCGGGCGGTCCAGCTTCTACACCGACTGGTACGGGCCGGCCAACAACAGCGACGGCCCTCCCCAGACCTACAAGTGGGAGACCTTCCTGACCAGCGAGTTGCCCGGCTACCTGGCGAGCAGGGGCGTCCGCAGAACCGGTAATGCCGTCGTCGGGATCTCCATGTCGGGCTCCTCGGCCCTGATCCTGGCGGCCTACCACCCCCGGCAGTTCACCTATGCCGGCTCGCTGTCGGCCTACCTGACACCCTCGAGCGGTTCGGGGCCGATGTACATCGGGATGGCAATGGGCAACGAGGGCGGATTCAACCCCCAGGACATGTGGGGACCGGATGGCGGACCCGGTTGGCAGCGTAACGATCCCACCGTCCAGGTCGGCAGGTTGGTCGCCAACAACACGCGGCTGTGGGTCTACAGCGGTAACGGGACGGCCTCGGACATCGGCGAGGGGAGCATCCCGGGCACCGTCATCGAGCAGGTGGTGATGGACAGCAACGTGGCCTTCAAGAATGCCTACCTCGGTGCGGGCGGCCACAACGCGACGTTCAACATCGACCAGAACGGCGTGCACAGTTGGGGATACTGGGGCGCCCAGTTGTCGGCCATGAAGCCGGACATGCAGCACACGCTCGGTGCCGGCGGGGCGTCCGGATAACCGTTTCCGGGACCGATCCCCGTCGCGGGCGACTACCGCGGAGGAGATCAGCAGCGCGTGTGCCACCGGGGGACGACGCGCTGACTGTACCGAAGGTTCGACGACGGCCCTGTGCGCCGCCATGTGTCGCGATCGCCGCCCGAGGCATGTTGCTGTGCAACAGTTTCCGTCGCGTCTTCCTCGGCGTCGACGAAGTCGGCGGCCAGTCGACTGACCTGGTCGAGCGCGTCCTGCTGGGTGGTGCCCAACGAGGTCAACGTCGGGATTTCCAGGCAGCGCGCAAAATACTTCCGGTACGTGGGAGACCACACGACGCGGTAGGTGTAGCGCTCGATCATCATAGGAAGCTCCTCGGTCGGTATCGGTTCGTCGCCGGTCGGCGGCCGGTGTGCCGTTCGCCTGCGAATTGACCCACTCTGAGACGGGGAATCACCTGGACGTACGGGTGGCGTCTGCTCCAGCACCCGGTGCGGAATGCGGCTGAGCCGGTTATTCGCCGTCGATGGCGCCGGACATTTCATTTCAGCCTGGGGCCGACCCTACCCGACGAATCCGGCCGCCCGGCCCGAATTACGCTGCCGTGACCGGACTCACACCCCGCAAGCCGGCTGCCCGGCACGTCCCAGTGGCAGGTTCTGCCCGAACGACTCCACGCTCTCCGCGGCCATGATCGAGGGGATGAGCGGGGTCCATCTCGGTCCCGGCGCCGCAGCTGTTGACCCGAATCCCCGTGTCGCCCGGCAGCTGTACGAGGCTGGCCGCGAAGTTGGCGATCGCGGCCCCGGTCGCCGCGTACGGCGCCAGGTTCGGGTTGGAGTTCTCGGAGTACACCGAGGAGCTGCCGATGATCGACGGCGTGTGCGCCGGCCGACGGGGCCGGCCGCGGCGCCGGTGGTTGTGGTATGCGTGTTGCAGAAGTGGCGCAGTTGTGTTGCCGCGCAAAGCAGTTTCGGGCTGTCGGTCCAGGTCGGGCGGGCCACCGCGACGCATGCGCGGTAGCGGCGAGTTTGAAATATCGGCCGAGAGGCTATGGAACCTTGCAAGACCCCTAACAAGACCCCGTACAAGACCAATGTGCGGTTGTCGCCTCAGCGCGACTGTTCGACACGAAAGGAATTGAACATGAAGTTCACCACTTCCGTTGCAAGTACCGCTGCAAAAACTGCAGTTGCTGCCGGTGCGATCGCAGCGGCAAGCGTCTTCACCGCCGCGACGGCATCCGCCGCGCCGCCAACCGTCCAGGGATTCGGCACCAGCGAAAAGCTCGTCGACGGGCCGCTGGTCACCGCGTACAGCGTGAACAACCTGCACGCGACCAACACCGTCATTCCCGGATACACCCCGAAAGGCAAGCTGTACCAGGCAGATATCACCGCCACGGCTGACGGCGGGACCGTGACCCCGTTGGTCTCGGACTTCAACGCCCGATCGGCCGACGGCCAGACCTACCGGGTGATCGACAATGTTCCCACCCCCAACGGCCTCAGCCCCGCTCCGATCTTGCAGGGCCAGCAGTCGAGCGGGAGGTTGTACTTCGACGTGACCGGACAGCCGCCGAACGGCGTCGTGTACAACGACGGGGTGCAGGACGTCCTCATCTGGACGAGCAACGTCTGACCGCCCACCCCGGCTGACAAACCTCCCCGCGTCGCGTCCGACACGGGGAGGTTTGTCAGCGGTTCATTCCGTTGCTTCCGCGGCTCCGCCCCGGTGGCGACGCTTCGGACAGGACCGCCCGCTGCACGGCACCGCCCGCGACGCGTTCACGGCGATCTGCGGCGACGGCCTGTCGAAGGCGCTGCGGCTCGACATCCTGTTGTGGCTCAAGGCTTTCCTGCTCGCGGTGTCGCTGCCGTGGGGGATAGTGCCGGCGTGCGCTGCCCCTGTTCGCCTGAGGCGACTGCCTGAGGGGCCTGAGGGGATCGCCGAGGTCGGCGAAAGGTGTTGCGGCACAGTGGCCTACGGAACCCGCTCAACCACGGTCCGCGTCCGGGCCGGCCGACGGCGGCGGCGCGGATGCCGGGTCGCCGACGATCCATTGCGGTCGCGGCGGAGTCGCCGCCATGTAGCCCACCCCGCGGACGGTCTCGATCATCGATTTGTGTGCGGCTCCGAGCTTGGCGCGCAGCCGCCGCACGTGGACGTCGACCGTGCGGACACGGCCGGTGCTGTCATAGCCCCACACCTCGTGCTGCAGCCGGGTGCGGGTGAATGCGCGGCCGGCGTGCTGCACCAGGAAGCTCAACAATTTGAACTCGGTGAGCGTCAGGTGCAGGTCCATGCCGGCCAGCGAGCCCGTGCAGCTGGCCGGGTGCAGCACCAGGTCGCCGAACTTCAGCGCGCCGTCCAGTGCGCTGCGGCGGCGCGCGATGGCCAGCCGGAGCCGGGCCTGCAGCTCGTCGGCCTCCGCCGCGGGCGGCATCACGTCGTCGAAATGCCAGTCGATGTCGATCCCCGCGAAGTCCGCGGGCGCCACGATGGCCACCACCGCGATCGCCGGCGCGGCGGCCGTCAGCCGGCGGCAGACGGTTCGGGCCGTCGCGGGGTCGGTGCGCGCGTCGATGATCGCGACGTCGGCGGAACCGGGATGCCCGTCGGCGTGGTCGGCAAGGGGCGCGCGCCGCAGCCGGCGTGCAAACGACTTCAGCGTCGGCAACGCCGATTCGAAATCGTCCTCGTCGGTGACCAGTAGAACGTCCAACGACATCTCCCAAACCGGGTTTGCCACGGAGGCACCTCGCGCGGAGATGTCTGCCGGCGCGGCGCGGATTACCCGCTCGCCGGGAGAATTATGCCAACTCTTCCGCCTTTGCGGACCCCGAATCGTCCCCGGTCGGGGTGTCCCCGGGAAAAGTTTGCTCCCGAACTCACTAACCCCGGCGCCCGAACCGATGAGCCCGGCCCGTCGGTTCGGGCCGGGCTCATCGTCGCGACAAGCTACTGGTTGGACTTCTGGCGCTCTTCGGCCGCCCTGGCGCTGCCGCGGGCCGCCTCGGCCTCGGCTTCCTTCTTCGCCGCGTTGCGCTGTGCCTCGGCCTTGTCCTGCTGGGCCTGGCCCTCGCGGGTGAGGTCGTCCTGGCCCGTCACCGCCCCGACGGCCTCCTTGGCCTTACCTTTGACGTCCTCGACGACGCCCTTCACGGCTTCCGCGGGTCCGGAGTTGTTGGTGTCCGCCATGAATCAGCTCCTCCTCAGTGGCGTACGTGGAAACGAGCGGTTCCGCTCCTTGCCGATTCGGTGAACGATTCGGCAACACAGCAGCTAATGAGGCCAGCCTCGGACCGCCGAGGTGGGTGGCCGGGTGGGGGTGTGGTCGTTGCGGGTGGTAGCTGGTTGAGAGGCGGTCCGAGCCTGCCCTCCGGTGTTCGCGGCTTCGCTTTGGCGCGGG
>Ga0207433_10002623_pt1 | contig 36314 bp, 40 predicted proteins | sample YelNatPaOPGAMG01_FD_187559 | JGI IMG/M metagenome (GOLD analysis project Ga0207433, IMG submission 187559) | Hot spring thermophilic microbial communities from Obsidian Pool, Yellowstone National Park, USA - OP-RAMG-01 (SPAdes) (version 3) | ecosystem: Environmental > Aquatic > Thermal springs... | reverse complement strand
GGATTTTCTCATCATCTGTAGAAAGCCTTGCAGTATCAAGTGCCTGTCTTATTAAACAGGGGATACAATCTAAATATGCTTTCATTTTGATTTAATTTATTTGTTGTTAATTTTAGTGAATTATATAAGATTTATGAAAGAATTTTCAAGCTTTTTACTATTTTATCTTTCCCTTCCCTACCTTTCAGGTCTTTACACAATTAATGAACACTACTATTTTGTAGCTAATTTACCGATGTAACGTTTTGAAAATAACAACCACAAGATATGGTATAAAAGATAGTGTTTCATTAATTGTGTAAAAATTTCTTCGGGAAGGGCATGGTAGTTCCCCCCAATTCAATCTTGTTAAATCCCCTTAACCTCCTTAAGTTTAACCTCTCATTTCTTTTCTTTCATGGTAGCTTCCCCTCCTTTCTAGTAGTTTAAAGTTATTAACCATTGGAGATGCTACTATGCCTATTTTACTTTTCAAGTCTTTATACAATTAATTAGACACTACCAAAATTTTAGCAAAGGTATTAGAGAATATATTGATTTTTAATAATTTTAAAAGGAAATAAGTGCAAAATGATAAAGTTGGTCACGTATAGAGAACCCAGCAGTTCGGTCAAAATTGGAATATACAAAATATTTCGTCTATACTCACAATTCAGGACAAAAGCAAAGTACTTGATTTATGAAAGAATTAGGTATAATAAAAAAGAATTAGGTAAAAAAATTTGGGAGGTGAGTGAAATGGATATAGAAGGGGCAAAAAGGATTATCCTTTATGTGGTAGAAAAAACTAAACATAGATGGGATCAATATTACGAAGATTGGGAAAATATTGATGAAGTATTTCTTCGCAGAGGGTATGAACAAGGAGGATTTGAATGCTGGAAATTTATTGGTCTTTTAAAGGAACAGGGAATATGTTCAATAAATAGCATCGGACAAATTTTAGACAAATTAGATATACAAAAAAATAAAAAATACAATCGCAACTTTGCAGGGTCTATTTCAAGTCCTTTATATCAGAGTATGAAAAATGGAGAATACGGTATAGAAGGTTATAAATTTTACAAATGTGTTGAAAATTATTTAGAAAAAGAAGAAAATAAGAAAGGAAACAGTTTTTGGAAATTATTATGGTATATGTTAGTCTGTTGTAATTATTTAAAGAATAACTATAACGCAAGTTTTTCCTACTTTTTAAAAAAGAAATATTGTGAGTATAAAAAAATACCAGATATTACCGATTCTGATTTTCTTAATATATCTCCTGAAGATTGGGAAGAATTTAAAAAGATAAAAAAACCATGGAAAGAATTATATGGTATAGGAGAAAATATATTCGATTTTATAGTTGGTGACATTAAAGAAGCTCAGTTTGCAATAAATTCATTTAAGTTGGACTCGGCTAATAAACACTTTTTAAAAATTACAGGGATATCTAAATTAATAGGAGATCTTAATGAAAAAAATGTGATAAATTTCTTAAAAAAATTAAATCTTCCATATACATTAAGAGAAATCAATAAAGGAATTTACACCTATTGTTCTAAAACTGAATCATCAAACTTTGGATTTTGTCGCAATAAAACTATTTGTAAAAAGTGCGGAATAAGTGATATATGTGAGAAAAATTTTTAAGAAAAGAGCTCTATTTAGCGCCAGATAAATGATGGAAAAAGTACAGGAAATTAAGAAAAATGATTATCAAGCTTGACCCAGAGCGGGGGAAAGAGTTAATTAAACTTCTTTATGAAACATATACGAAGACTGGTATTTTCGGAAAAAAGGAGATGCCTGAGGATATATTGCCAAAAGGTATGACTAAAGGCTCCCGTGAACATGTGCTTTTTATAACTTTTACGGTATCAATTGACTATCAAAGAAAAGCTGATGAATTATGGGAAAGCGCAAGAAGAACATATGAAGACCCGGAAACGAGATATTTATTTTATCCAGAAAAGGTATATGAAAGTTCTTTTGAAAAAATTAAAGATGATATAAAAAAACATAATTTATCCTGGAGAGAAAAAAAAAGATGTTTCAATTTGGAAAACCCTAGGGACTACTTTTTGGGAGAAGTGGAAAGGGGATCCATTAAATTTTATTAAAGACTGCAATAATGATGCAGAGCTAATTTGGAGACGACTACAAAATAAAAAGGAAAATAATAATTATCCGAACCTTAGAGGTCCTAAGATTGGTCCTTTATGGATAAGAATGCTTAGAGACAATATTGGTCTTGAATTAAAAAATTTAGATAAAATTCCTATCCCGGTAGATATACATGTGATAAGAGCTACATTAGCAACAGGAGTTATTAGAGGAAATTTTAAAACTGAAAAAAATAAACTAACTAAATATACACAAGAAGTTTGGTTTGAGAGTTTTAAAAAACTTCAGAATGAAGGCATAGATTTGATACCATTAAATATGGATAAACCTCTTTGGTATCTTTCTAAAAATGGTTGTTATAGGCGAGATAAAATTACCGGGGATTGTCCATATTATTCTGAATGTATAGCAAAAGAGTTTTGCGTTAAAGGAATGATTAAAATAAAAGGTGATATAGTGGAGGTGAGCACATGAGGACACTGTGTATAGTTTCTTGTGGAAAAAAGAAAATATGGGATGAAAAACCAGATGCAGGTCCTACTAAGGCAAAAGATGTATATATAGGAGCGTTTGCTAAAAAGTGTAGAGAATATGCAGAGAAATTTTATTCAACATCTTGGTGCATTTTATCTGCAAAATATGGATTTTTGCTTCCTGATGAGATTGTTCCAGGTAATTATAATGCGACCTTTTGCAGAAATAAATCAGAAAAAAATATCTATAGAGGAACTTTCTAAGCAAGTAGTAGAAAAAAGATTAGATAAGTTTGATAGAATTGTAGTTTTGGGCGGGAAATGTTATGTAAATATAGTAAAATCGGTGTTTAGTGGAAAGGAAATTCATGCATCATTAATTGGTAGAATTGGAGAGATGATGAAAAAAATTAACGAGGCTATTCAAAGAGGTATTCCGTTATGACCCACATGCTATCATCTAAAAAGAGCGTATATAGCTACATTCCTTCAGCATGTCATACATATTACTTGTTTTTTATAGCTTTCTCTTTTTTAAGAGACACTCTAACATCTCAACATCCTTTAAATCTTTTTCTCTCATAGCTAAAAGTTTCATTTTGATTAACCATTTTGGATGAAGAACTTTAACCTTTTTGGCTTTTATTTTTATACTGAAATACAGCATTTCTTTTAACCAATCATCTTGAGCAAGTAGAATATCAAATCGAAATTTCTCTTTTCTTACGACTACATTAGTTAGATCAATTCCTTTCCATCCTTCTATTGTATAATTTTGATTTTCGAGAACAAAAATAAAATCGTTTATATGGTCTTCATCAAGCAAAACATCAAGCTCTCCCGGCGTTGGTTTTCTCTCGGGGATCCAAAAAGACACTGCCAATCCACCAACTATGGCATAGTTATATTCAAAAATTAAGTTTAGAAATTCTCTTACTTGCTTTATTTGTATAAACTCATCAAAATATGGATGAATTGATCTATTCTTTTGTAATTTCAACTTTTATTTTTATTACCAAGAGAGTTTCGGTAAGATGTTAAGGTTAATCTTATAACAAATAATTGCTAATTTTATTTAACCAGTCCTGTAGTAAATTACACCCCTCGCAGTTTGACCTTCCTTCAGGGGGTGAATTCAAAGAAAGAATTTCAAACAGGGTTTGGCATAAATCTTCTACCCACTCGTTGTCCATAAGCTTTACTGGCACTACTGTTGGGTTGAAACCAAAAAGAAACTTTTCTTTAGTTCGGTGTAGCATGACCTCATCCTTAAGGTCTTTATACTCTGGGTCAAAGTATACTAAAGCTAAGCCTACAACAGGCTTTCCCAACTTTTTGTTAGCTAAATAGGCATAAGCGTTAAGTTGTGCCTCATACAAAGGTCTTAATTTTGTTTGATACTCTGTTAGAGCAGCAGTTTTATAATCAATGATGAATAATGAGCCATCAGAAAACTCTATAATTTCGTCAGCTTGTCCGCTTAAAAGGCATGTCCCATCAAAAAGAGAAACCCGCCAAGAAGTTGGTCTTATCAATCTAATATTCTCAAAATCAAGGTGAGGATAAAAATTCTGCAATTGATTTAGTATCCAAGTTGGTAATTGGTTTAATACCTGCACATGCCATTTAACAACATCCTTAACATATTTATCGGTTATGCTAAGGATACCTGCCATTGGAGAGCTAAAAGGATGTTTATCTTTAATCGGAAACTTTTTAGTAAACCAAAAGCACCGAGGACAGAAATCATTAAGAAGCGGTTTCCCTATTTCGCTTGGGCTAAGAGAGATTTTATTTGTTTGGGGTTTAAATTGTTGCTTTTGTCTAAACATAATAAGTCTCCTTAGAAACTCGGATTAAAAATTATTATCAAATTTTTAAAAAACATTATCAAATCCTTAACATTATCTACTAAACCTTATTCTTTATTAAGTTCAGATAGTATTTCTTTTACTAATTGTTTGTATTCTTCGGAAATTCTATAATTTTCTTTTTGATGTTCGCTTATTTTATCGTATCTCAATATTTGGCGCAGATAATCTCTTTTTTCTATTCCTATTTCTCTTGAAATAGTGGTTATAATTTTCCCGGCTGAAGTTTCATCTTCAGCTTCTCCTCTCTTGAGTAATTCTTCCTTTATCATGTTACGAGTTACAATAGGATGTTCTAAGCATAAAGGAAGTAATATCGTTCTTATACGCTTTGGAACAGGTCTATCTTCTGAGAGATATTTTAATAATAGTTTTTTTAATTCATCTATATTATAATTCCCTGGTTCATCAGACAATTGAATTTTTATCTGCCCTCTTTGTTTTTCAGCTCTTTCTTTTTCTATCTCTTCAGGTATAACCATAGTTCTTGCAATTAATTCCTCACCATTCTTTGTTTTTACATATTTTAAAAGAACTGCATTGATACTCATTCCGTATTTTTCAGAAAGCCAATCGATCATTCTTTGTAAACGGTCCTCCATAGAAAAACCCACAAGCAAAATTTTTTGATTTTGGTTAAGGTTAATGTTTGAATCCTCCAAATTCAAGTTTTCATCAATGATCAAGTCTTTTAATTTTTTGTTAATACGCTCATTAATATCATCTTCTGTCCAAGAAGCCACTTCTGAAGCATAGTCTATAGCCTGTGCTAAAGCATCTCTCCCAAGTCTATCCCTTTTAAGCTCAATAATGATGAGATCTCCTGTCTCCTTATCTATCCCTAGAAAATCAATAAATCCTTCACTAGTAGAAACTTGTTCTTCTATTACTAGGATATTTTCTCCTAAAATTTCTGGATGTGTTTTAATCCAATTTTCAAGGTCCTTTTCTAAACGCTTCTCCTCTACCATTGAAGTTTCAATGGGTTCTAATGTTTCATTAATAATCTGCCATACTTTAATCTCTGTAGCCATAACTATTCCCTCCTTCCTTTTTATTTTAATTTAATTTTCAATTTTGTCCGCATGGCAAACTTTATTTCTGCACAGCCTTTTCAAAACCCCACTACCCTCTCAACCAAGCTTGCTATTTTATGGGCTCTTTCTTGCCTCATCCCTAAATAAACTACTAAAAAACATTCTACAATCTCATGCATTAGAGTTTTAAGCTTCTCCTTCCTTGAGAGTTTATTATATACATACACTTTCTTTTCCCAAGTCCATACTCCTTGTTCTTCTTCAAGGTCAAAAACTTCTCCTGTAATGTTATCAGTAATTGTTTTTTCATCAGTAAAGTATATCTGCATAGAAAACTTCCGAGGGAAAAGGGTGCCCCTGGGCAATACGCCTTGGGGCAATTTTTACATCCTTTATCTCTCAAGCACGATCCATCTCATGTATTTAGAACAACGATCCTTGTATTTCATTTCTTTACCATAAAAACTACTCCTTCTGTTAGAACATATACCCCATCCCTCGCTTTCAACGGTTGACGATCTAACCTGCCTCACGGCACCCCAATACTCACAAGTAGCACAATATTTAGAACTGGCTGAGGTTCTGTATACCTTCATCTTTTACCCTCTCTTTTGCTTTGATTTAGTCTTTGCTTGCCTTTGCCTTTTGCTAAGCTCATCCTCTAAAAGTTCCATAAGAAGCTTTTCTACTTCGTTTGGTTCAACCCTTTTCTTTACGAATTCATAAGCTTCAAGAGATGCTTTCTCAGCACCATATCTACCGATAATATCTAAATAAAAAAGATACATTACCCTACAGTAAGGATTTTTAGGACTTAGATTTTTTAAGCAGTAGATCTTAATATCTTCAAGCCACATACTATTATAAATCTTAGCCAACTCTTCGTCGTCAGAGAGTATTCTATCTGCTATCAAAGAAGCTAAGACATTTAAAAACTCTATAAGCTCTCTTTTGGAGAAAGTCTCAAGGCTCAATCCTTTGGTTTTTAAATACTCTTTTGCCATCTCTAAGGTTGGCTTAACATCAGCTTTATTGGCAAACAATTCTTCAATTGCCTGAATGATGGGGTCAAGGGGATACTCTTCCTCTACGCACTCGCATTGCGGTAGCTCTACTTTTGGCTCTTCCTTACATCTACGTTCAAGATATTCCCGAACAGATATCTCTTCTATTTCTTTATCTTGAACTATCTCTTCCTTCTTGGTTGATTCCTGATTCTCATCAATGTTGATAATATCCTTGATTCTAAGTTCTACCATTTCAGTTTGAGGATCAACATTTAGCGTTCTAAGTTCATTTAAAATGAGAATGTAGTTAAAATCATATGGATTGAAATAGTGGTAAAAATCATGCATTAAATAATATGCCGAGTCGATATCTTTCAGTTTAGCAAACATCCTAAGTATTTCTAAAAATTCTCGTTCAAGCTTTTTTCTTTCATCTAAAATAGTTTTAGCGTCAAATCTTTCCAAAATTTCATTTGCGCATTTAATAAGCTGAGTGATAATCTCCCTATCTATGATTCTCCTTTCCTTTTTATCAAGCTCTCCGGCATATCTGTAAAGGTTTATCCCCCTGTTCCTTAAAAGCCTATCTAATTCAGTCAAAAATATGTAAGGTTTTCCTAAGGCTTTAGCCTCATCAGTTAGTTCTTTAATAACCTGTTTGAATTCTTCAAGATTGACTTTACTCATCCTTACCCCCGACAAATCCCAATTTTTCTTCTTGCTTTACTTCATACTTAAAGGATCTATGAAGCTTATCGATTAAAGCTAATACTGTTTGAGGGTAGTATTTTGTTTCGTCATACCGGGGTTTAAGTAAATGCTTAACTAAGGTTACGAGAAAGGCTCCGGTGGTCTTAAGGGTGGCTAACTTCTTTCTTATCCTTTCATCTTTGAAGACTTCACTTAAGCGCTCGTCTTTTGATTCTCTTAAAACAAGGTCTGGATAAAAGTCAGGATCAAGTTCTTTAAACTCAATGATAAGGTCAAATCTTCCCGGTCTTCTTAAAGCAGCATCAATAAGCTCTCGGTCATTCGTTGTGGCAATTAGAAAATTTTCGTCTTTTGTTATGAAGCCATCAAGCGCCTCAAGAGCACTCGAAAGTTCATGCCTTCTAAAAATTTTGTCCCTTGAACCAACTAAAATATCAAGGTCATCAAGACAAAGAAGCACTGGGCTAAAAATATCGGCATATTCAAATACTAACGATAAAGGGATCCTACAACCTGAGTCAACAACTATCACTGTAATACCTCCCACCCTAAGATATTCCGAAATGAGTGCCCTTATGAAAAAAGATCTTCAAGCCGAAAGCTACTGCTCTGATGCCCCATGTAAATCTTGAGAAGATATGACCTTATTGCTTGAAAAACTTCGAAATTCATAATCTTTGTATAAGAAGATACCAAAAGGTTGATATTTTGCGTAAATCTCCGCATAATCACACCTCCTACAAAATTTTGTTAAATTGTAAGATTTAAACTAAAGAAGAATCTGCTCTCAGGGGAGGAGAAAAGCCGTCGATTTCCATTCCGAGATTAATCATAATAATTATAAATTTATTTACTATCACAGTTTTTTAAAAAAGTCAAGCCCTTTTTATCCGCTAAAGGGGCAAAAACGGGGCAGGTTTAGAAGGTAAGATGCACCGGCTATAGTGACACCGTAAAAGATGGTAGGGCAAGAAGTGTTAAGCCATTCGGTAATTGTGCCATTTGTCAAGGTGCTACCGGTGATTAGTAAAACTTGAGCCCATTCTTTTAATTCTTTTGCTTTGGCGTAACCGTCTTCAATTATAATGCCGAATTTTTCCCGACCGATGTTTTCAGGATCTAAGTCAAGTACCCGCAAAGGGAAATATCTGGAACAAACTTCAACCATTGCGGGCTGTAAACCCACCATGCCAAGTCTTACCTTTCCAAATCTTTTCTTTAAATACCTCACCAATTCCTGAGCACAAAGGTTAGGTCCCTCATCACGGCAATGAACGGTCCCTTGGATTTCTCCCAGATGGCGTAAAAAGGCGTTAAGTGTAGCCACAAACAAAGCCCGTTGGTAATTATCGTGAAGGGGAAGCTTTAAAACCTCACCTAAGGTCCCTGTAAAATTACCCGGATGATCGGTAAAAGCTTGTCCCCGTGCCCCCTCAAACTGGGCTTCTATAAGACTCTCCTTTCCCCTCTGCAAAGAAAAATCGCTCCTTCCAGGATCACCAATGGCTTCCTCAGCCGAAAGCACTCGGGCCCGTACCAGGATTCTTGTGCCTAATAAATGCTTCTTTTGAGCTAAGTCCAACAATTTTGGGCGTAAAACCTCATAAACCTCCATTTTTAGAACTATTTTACCATTTCTTACAATATTCTTCACATTCAAACTGAGCTTTCAATAACTCGTATTCCTTTGCATTAATATTGTCAAGGAGAAGTAGTTAAGCCAAGAGCAATTCCAATAGGCGTTTGGAGATTACCTCTATTGAATAGTTCTCTTCGGCCCTTTTGCGAGCGTTAAGTCCCATTTCTCTGCGCAAATTTTCATTTTTAAGGAGGAGTTTTAAATAGAGGTAAAAATCTCCTTCGTCCTTAGCGACAAAGCCGTCTATTCCATGTCTTACGATCTCCGAATTCACCCCCACATCCGAAATGACCGGTGGAATACAACAAGCCATATATTGAAGCGCTTTATACCCACATTTCCCCTTGGTATAAAGATCATTGGGTAAGGGCATGATCCCTACATCGAACTTCGATATCTCCTCCTCTTGAGTCTCCAGACTCCAGTTTATAAAGGTCACATGGATGCCTTTCATTTCTATTGATTTTGATGAGATTATCCTTAATTCTATCGGGAACTCTTCAGAAAGCTTTTTTAAAACGGGCTCTACCAACTTTAAATGAGGCAAATTCATAGCTGTACCAATCCATCCTATAATTAACCGGTCATTTTTAAACTCATAGTTCTTAATAGGAATATCTGAAACTCTAACTGCAGAAGGCAAAATAGCCACATTTTTATTGTATTTTTTAGCTTCTTCGGCAAGAATTCGGTTACCCGCTATAATCAAATCCGATCTTTTTGCGATAGATTCAAACCGGGCTTTACGAGTAAAACTCTCCTTCCCATCATGCTTTACGTAAATTGCATCATCAAAATCGAAAATTAATTTTTTGGAGCATTTTCTCAAAAGAAAAGTTTCAAAAATGGTCGGCATTTTCTTTTGTAAAAAAACCAGGTCAAAACTTCTTAAGCTTTTAAAAAGTTTAAACCTTTCCCATATGTTTTGAGGATAAGGGGCCACTTTAAACTCCAAGCCTTTCAGATAAGGTAAAAGGTTCAAAACCCTAACTCTGCTGCTTGGCATTTTGGGGTGTTGGATGAGGAAGATTATCGATCTCATTTCCCAAGGATCATCCTTAAAGCCGCAAATAAGAGCACAAAGCCGAAAAGCCTCTTTAAGGTTAGGGTCGGAAGGTATAAGGCGAGCTTTGCCCCAAAAAATCCTCCGAAAAAGGCACCGATCGCTAAAAGTGCGGCCATTTTTACATTGACGCATCCGTGTTTCCAGTAAACGTAAGTGCTCAAAAAACCAATGGGCGGAAGCAACATGCCCAAAGTAGTCCCTTGAGCAACCTGTTGAGGCATCTTCCCAAGGTATACCAAAATGGGCACAGTGACCATTCCTCCTCCTATACCAAAAAGACCTCCAAAAACTCCTGCTCCAAAACCTACAATAAGGCAAAATATGATCTCGTACATCTTTTGCCTCCCTTTTCTTATAACTTATAAATGGATTTACCGTGTTCAGCAATCATCCCTTCTTGCCAGAGCGAGGGTAAAACCCTCTTTCCCATTAAAAGGGCAATAATCGAAAAACTTGTCCCGAATCCAGAGGCTGAAAAGTAATCTCAAACGGGCTTTTGGGCGAAGGCCTTATATTCGAACGGAGGCCCAGAATGAGATAGGCGATGGCACTAAATGGGATTGGCAACTTGAGGAAGTTGGAATCGGGGTTTCGGTCAACTGGGTATTGACAAGAACTTCTTTTTACTTCTTTATGAAGGCAAATGGAACTTTACTTTTGGCTCTCTTTATTGATCGTTCCGGGGATAGGCCCTGTACTGAGGAAAAGGCTTATCGAGGCCTTCCATTCCCCCCAAAGGGTCTTTGAAGCTACGGAAAAAGAGCTTTTATCGGTGGAGGGGATGAATCATAAAACTGTAAAGGCCTTAAAAGGAATAGATCCCTTCAAAACAGGTAAGGAGCTCCTCCAAAAGGTAAAAGCCACTGGAAGTGACCTCATCACCCTATTTGATCCCCGTTATCCCTCCAATTTGAGGCAGATACCGGATCCCCCTTTGGTGCTCTTTTACAAAGGAAGCCTTCAAGAGGAGGATTCGAGGTCTATTGCCATCGTTGGCTCAAGAAAGGCGACACCTTATGGAAGGGAGTTTGCCAAAAATTTGGCCTTTCAATTGGCCCAAGCAGGATTAACCATCGTAAGTGGCCTTGCCCGAGGGATTGACACGGAGGCTCATGTAGGGGCCCTGGAAGCGGGGGGAAGGACCTTTGGGGTTTTGGGCTCAGGTATTGACCGGATCTATCCCCCGGAAAACGAGGAACTTGCCCGAAGGATCATTCAAAGCGGAGCGATCCTTTCGGAGTTTCTTCCGGGAACGCCGCCCGAAAAATGGAATTTTCCCCAGCGAAACAGGATAATAAGCGGACTCACGCTGGGCGTTGTGGTGGTAGAAGCTTCGGAGAAAAGCGGCGCTTTGATCACCGCCTCTTTGGCCCTCGAACAGGGACGAAGTGTTTTCGCTGTTCCGGGAATGCCCGGGAGTTGGGCAGCTCGAGGCACCAATAGGTTGATAAAAGAAGGGGCAAAACTTGTGGAAGGCCCAGAGGACATCCTGGAAGAGATTTTGCCTCAGGTTCCGGCTTTAAAAAGGAAAGAGGAGAGACCGAAAAGCCCTTTGGAGAAACTGATTCTTGAGTTTTTGCAAGAAGGGCCTAAACACGTGGATGAGATCTCTCGATTCCTCAAAAAATCCCCTCAGGAAACCTTGGGGTTACTTCTAAAAATGGAACTGGAAGGCTTAGTTAGGGAACTTCCGGGAAAGGTCTTTTTAATCGCGGGATGAAGGAGAAGGAACTTATAGTAGTGGAAAGCCCAACGAAGGCAAAAACTTTGAGGAAACTGCTGGGGGAAAACTACCTGGTTGAGGCCTCCTTCGGCCACATAAAGGACCTTCCGGAAAAAAGGCTCGGAGTGAGAATCGAAGAGGGGTTTTCCCCTGAATATGAGCTTATAAAGGGAAAGGAAAGGGTTATAAGGAATTTGAAAAATTTAGCAAGGCTTTGCTCCTGCGTCATCTTAGCCACCGATCCCGACCGAGAAGGGGAAGCCATAGCTTGGCATATCGCTGAAGAACTGGGCCACAAGGTTCAATTCCAAAGGGCCTTGATCTACGAGTTTACCCCTCAAGGGATAAAGGAGGCACTTTCAAACCTCACTTCCTTAAGGGAAAACCTCTATAGAGCCCAACAGGCAAGAAGGGTCTTGGATCGGTTAGTAGGTTATAAGGTCAGTCCTCTTTTATGGAAAGCCCTGGGAGGGGGGCTTTCTGCGGGAAGGGTTCAATCGGCGGCCTTGAGGCTCCTTTACGAAAGAGAGAAAGAGATCAAGGAGTTCGTGCCCAAGGAATACTGGACCATAAAGGCCCTTTTGGAAAAGGATGGCGTTCAATTTTGGGTAAAACTCGCTGAAAGGAAGGGAAAGAAAATCGCCTTTTTAAAAGAAGAAGAGGCCAAAAAGATCCTGGAAGAGCTTAAGGGGAAAAACTTTTACGTCCTTTCCTTTACCAAGGAAGAAAAATCCAAAAAACCCCCGCCTCCCTTTATCACCAGTACCTTGCAACAAGAGGCTTCGAAAGTCTTGGGGCTTTCACTCAAACAAACTATGGCGATAGCCCAGAGGCTCTATGAGGGCCTTCCCCTTGGACCCTTCGGACAAAGGGGATTAATCACCTATATGAGAACCGATTCGGTTAGGATAAGCCCTCTTTTCCAAAAAGCGGCGAGGGATTTTATCCTCAGGACTTACGGAAAGGAGTTTCTCCCTCCAAAACCCCATACCTTCAAAAGCCCCAGCAAGGCCCAAGAGGCCCATGAGGCTATAAGACCAACCTCTTTGGAGTTATTTCCAGAGAGGGTAAGGCCTTACTTAAAAATAAAAGAATTTGAGCTTTACGGGCTCATATGGAAAAGGTTTCTCGCCTCCCAGATGGCGGAGCTGCGTTTGGAGGTAGGTAAGTTAAGGGTCAAATGCGGGGACTTCACGTTTCAAGGGCTTATGGAGGTGGAAAAATTCCCCGGTTTTATGATAGTTTGGGAAGGGGAAAAGGAAGAGAAAAAAATACCGGACTTTAAAGAAGGGGAAGAGCTTTTGCTTGTAAAAATAGAAGTGGAAAAGCATCTAACCCAACCTCCTCCTCGTTACAGTGAGGCTTCACTGGTCAAGGAACTGGAAAAAAGGGGTATAGGTAGGCCTTCCACTTATGCCACCATTATAACCACCCTCATGGAAAGGGGGTATGTTAGGCTCCAAAATAAGGCCTTTCATCTCACTGAACTTGGGGAAAAAGTGGCTCAACTGTTGCTTAAACACTTCCCTACCCTCATGGATCTTTCCTTTACCAACAAAATGGAGGAAGAACTCGACCGCATAGCCAATGGCCTCCTTTCCTTTCGGGAAGTTTTAGCGAGCTTTTACGGACCTTTCTCCGAAGATTTACAAAAGGCCCATCGGGAGATTAAGGGTGATGGAAGTTCCTTTCATTGACCTTAGGCCTACCCACTTGCTTCTGCTTGAGGATTTAGAAAGGGAGATTCGCTCCATTTTCCAAACATCCCAATTCGTCATGGGACCAAGGGTTCGGAAACTAGAAGAGCTTTTGGCTGAGTATCTAGGAGTAAAGCACGCAATTGGGGTTGCCTCTGGAAGCGATGCCCTCCTTCTGGCCCTTATGGCCTTGGAAATAGGGGAAGGGGATGAGGTTATAACCACGCCCTTTACCTTTTTCTCCACCGTAAGTGCCATTATAAGAGTGGGGGGAAGACCCGTTTTTGTGGACATCGATCCGGAGACCTTTAACCTTAACGTGGAATTAATACCCAAAGTCATAACTGAAAGGACCCGCGTTATAATACCCGTGCATTTGTTTGGGCTTCCCTGTGAAATGGAAAGGATCATGGAGATCTCCAAGGAGGCAAAGCTTAAGGTGGTAGAAGATGCGGCCCAAGCCTTGGGAGCTCACTGTTTTATCGGAGAAGAGAGGAAAAAGGCGGGGAGTATCGGCCATTTGGGGTGCTTTTCCTTTTATCCCACCAAGAACCTAGGAGGGGCTGGGGATGGGGGACTTGTGGTGACCAATTCCGAGGAACTGGCGGAGAAGATCAAGCTTTTGCGATCTCATGGAGCAAGGGATAAGTACCTTCATGAACTTATAGGGATAAACAGCCGCCTCGATGAGATACAGGCCGCCGTGCTCTTGGTGAAACTGCCTTATCTTGACCAATGGAACGAGGAAAGGAGGAGGAAGGCCGAATATTACCACTCGCTCTTCCAAGAGTATGAGGGGGAAAAATTGGGCATAAAGTTGCCTCCTTTGAGAAAGGGACACATATTCCATCAATACGTGATAAGGACTCCTAAAAGGGATGAGTTGAGGAAATACCTGGCCCAGAAGGGGATAGGGACCGAGGTTTATTACCCCCTTCCCCTTCACCTTCAGCCTTCTCTCAAATTTTTGGGGTACCGAAAGGGAGACTTCCCTGAAACCGAAAGGGCTTCCCAAGAGGTCTTGGCCCTTCCGATTTATCCCGAATTGAGTCCCCAGGCACAAAGGTATGTGGTCCAAGAGATCGTCTCCTTCCTTAGGGAAAGCACTTCTCCTTAGCGCGTTAAGCGGCGTTTTCTACGGGCTTTCCCAACCGGGCCTCGGCCTCTGGCCCTTGGGATGGTTTTCTCTTTTGCCCCTTCTTTACGCAGTAAAGGACCAAAGACCAAAGGAAGCCTTCTCCATAGGAGGCTTTGGAGGAACGATAGCCTTTTTGGTCACCTGCTATTGGATCATAGTGGCGGTGAACCGTTATGGAGGCATTAACTACCTCGGAGCGATGGCCATTTTGTTCCTCTTGTGTCTTTATTTGGGGCTTTATTTTGGGGTTTTCTCCTTGGGGATCACGGTGCTTCCCAAAAATACGGCTTTCGCCTTCGGAGGAGCCTCGTTGTGGACACTTGTGGAATATTTAAGGGGCCATCTGTTGAGCGGATTTCCCTGGGCCATGTTAGCTCATAGCCAATGGAGAATGCCCATTCTTTTACAGATAAGTGACTTAGGAGGGGCCTATTTATTGTCGTTTCTTCTGGCTTTTTTCAACCTGGCCTTGTTTTTGTCCTTTAAGGGAAAAAGAAAAGCCCTTCTTTACGCCCTCATGGGGATAGGACTGACCTTAGGGTATGGGCTTTTTAGGCTCCAAGAAAAGGACCCCTCTCCCCGTTACCAGGTGGCCATAATACAACCCAACATCGAACAACTCATCAAATGGGATAAGACCTTTCAAAGGACCATCTTTAAAATCCACACGCTCCTAACCCTTCAAGCCTTAAAGAAAAAACCAGACCTCATCATCTGGCCTGAAACGGCCTTTCCCCAATACTTTCCCCAAGGAGATTTGGTGGAAGAACTGCTACGATTCCTTCAAAACCTGAAGACTCCCCTCCTCTTTGGGGCCTTAAGAATGGAAGGAGAGAGGACCTATAATAGCGCCTTTCTCTTCTCCGAAGGTAAACTTTCCTTCTACGATAAGGTTCACCTTGTTCCCTTTGGGGAATATCTCCCGTTGAGAAAAACCATAGAAAACTTCTTTGGCTCGATAAAAGAAGCGGTTCCTGGGGACATAAGCCCAGGTAGTGAGATTAAGGTCTTAAACCTCCCTTGGGGGAAGGCCGGGATTTTAATATGTTTTGAGATCATCTTCCCGGATCTCTCAAAGGAAGCGGTCGAAAAGGGGGCCGAACTTCTTATCACCATCACCAATGACGCCTGGTTCGGGAAAACCTCTGCCCCTTATCAGCACTTGGCCCAAGCGGTCTTTCGAAGCGTAGAAGAAAGGAGATGGGTCTTAAGATCGGCAAATACCGGCATAAGCGCCATTATAGATCCCAAGGGGAGAATCATAGAGGAAACCCCTCTTTTTAAGAGGTCCGTCTTAATAGGACCCTTTGACTTCTCCAAGAAAAGGACCCTTTACGCTGAAAGCGAAAAGTTTTGGCCCTTTTTGTTTTTGGGGGTCTTTATCTTAAGTAGCCTTCAAAGATCCAATCGGAGCCGATCCTTTTAAGGGAGGCTTCTTTTAGTGGAAGGGCTTCTTCGATCTTCCTGATCCCCAGATCCCCAAAAGGGGATAGGCCTTCCCCCATAAGTTTCGGCGAAATGATGACCGTCAATCGGTCACAAAGTCCCTCCTTCAAAAAAGAGGTAAGAACCCCCCTTCCCCCTTCGACCAAAACCGATTGTATCTTTCTCTCGTAAAGGACATTAAGTAATTCCCTTAGCTCCACCCTTTCTTCCCCTAATCTGAGGACCTCAACCCCTCTTTCTTGAAGAAGGGCCATCTTCTCGGGATCAGCCCTTTGGGTTGTGGCAATAAGAAGGGGAGCCTCTTTTACGTTTAAGACCTTTGAATCAAGGGGGATCCTTAACCCCGAATCTAAGACCACCCTCAAGGGGTTTCTCCCCCGGACAAGCCTTACGGTCAATTGGGGATCATCCTTTAAAACGGTGCCTATTCCCACCACAACTGCTTGGTGAATGGCCCTCAACTTATGGGCAAACCTTAAGGCCCTTTGGGAACTTATCCATTTTGAATCACCAGTAGAAGTAGCGATCTTCCCATCAAGGGTTTGCGCCCATTTTAAGGTGATAAAGGGAGAATGTTCTTCGTAATACTTAAAATAGGCCCTGTTTAAGGCCCTCCCCTCTTCCTCAAGGACCCCTATTTCTACCTGGATCCCATGTCGCTTAAGGATCTCGATGCCTTTCCCGTTTACCAAAGGATTTGGATCCCGATTGGCGATGACCACCCTCCTTATGCCCGCTTTTATTATGGCATCAGTACACGGAGGGGTTTTCCCCCAATGGGAACAGGGTTCCAAGTTCACGTAAAGGGTTGCTCCTTCCAGGGGTTCCTTGGCCCTTTTTATAGCATCGACTTCCGCATGATCCCCTCCGTAAAACCTATGAAAACCCTTGGACAAGATCCTGGAATCCTTAACCAAAACTGCCCCCACCATGGGATTTGGGCTAACCCACCCCTCGCCCCTCTTGGCCATAAGAAGGGCCAATCTCATGAAAAACTGGTCCTTTTGCGGGTCCACTTCAGAAGTTCCTCATAGGAAAGCGTGTTCAAAACATCCTGGGGCTCGCACCAACCCCTTCTCGCCACTCCTACTCCAAGTTCGAGCATCCATAGTTGTCCCAAATTATGGGCATCGGTGCCGATGGCCAGTTTAACGCCCTTGGACTTGGCTTTTCGAGTGTTGATGTCATTGAGGTCTAACCGATCATAATAGGCGTTTATCTCCAGGGCCACTCCGGTCTGGGAGGCCTTTTCGATTAGGGCATCGATATCAACCCGATACCCTTCCCGGGTTGAGATGAGCCTTCCAGTGGGATGGGCTATGATGTGAACATATGGGTTCTCCATAGCTTTAAGGATCCGCGGGGTCACATCCTCTTCTTTCTTCCAGCTGTGAATGGCTGCCACTACTAGGTCAAGCTCTTTTAAGATCTCGTCCGGATAATCCAAGCTCCCATCAGGGAGAATATCGACTTCGGCCCCGGCCAAAAGGTAAGGACCACTGGTCCTTCGGCGATTGAGCTCCCTTATCTCCCGAATCTTCTCCAGAAGCTTTTTCTCATCAACCCCTTTAGCATACTTGGCACTTTGGGAGTGATCGCACACCCCTATATATTCCCATCCGTAGCGTTCAGCCTCTTTCAACAAATCCTCAAGGGTCATAGTGCCATCGGAATACCTGGAGTGAACGTGAAGATCCCCTTTTATCTGAGAATACTCCACCAACTTGGGAAGTCTCCGAGCTTGGGCTGCCTCGATCTCACCCCAATCCTCCCTCAACTCTGGGGCTATCCATACCAATCCCAAAAGCTCATACACCTCCTCTTCTTTCTCCCCTCCTATTTTCTTCTCGTCTCGAAATACTCCGTATTCGGATATTTTAAGCCCAAGTCCCTTGGCAATTGTCCTAAGATGAATGTTGTGTTGTTTAGAACCGGTAAAGTATTGAAGAGCTGCCCCATAGGATTCCCTCGGTACAACCCTCAGGTCCACTTGATAACGGTTATGAAATATGGCCGAACCCTTGGTCTCACCTTGGGCTAAGACACGGGTCACGCCTCTTAGGTTCACAAAATAAGCGATTATTCTCGCCCCATCCTCACCCGTACACAAAATGTCAAGATCCCCTACGGTCTCTTTCATCCTCCTGAAGCTTCCACAGGCTGAGATGGATTGGACTTGAGGCAATTTTGACATCTGGTCGATTATCTCTTTAACCAGTGGATAAGCCAAACCAAGTGGAACCCTCTCGCTCATACGTTCATAAAGCTCAAGCCCTTTCTTTATGTTCTCCACCTTTTTAGGACCCATACCAGGAAGCCTCTCCAGGGATCCGTTTTCCAAAACCCTCTTGAAGTCCTCAGGTGTTCTGACCCCTAAACGATCATAGGCAAGCTTCAGCGTTTTAGGCCCTATTCCTTGAACCTCCATAAGATCGAGAAGCGCTTCTGGAACCTGAGAAAGAACCTCCTCGTATTTCCGCATCTTCCCCGTTTGAAGGTACTCCGCCACCTTTTTCGCAATCCGTTCCCCAATCCCCGGGATCCTCATCAAGGCCTCGGTGCCACCTCGCTTAAAGACCTCCTCTATATCCTCCGGGTAATCCTCCAAAACCTTGGCAGCCTTTCGATAAGCCCCAATTTTAAAGGGATTCTCCCCCAAAAACTCCAGGGCATTGGCCATTTTGGAGAACATCTCGGCCAGCGTCTTATTAACTCCCATCTTCGGCCCCCCTTTCTCGAAGGTACTTCTTAAAAAAGTTTTTTTCAAGCGTTATAAAATAGGAAAGATGAAACAGGTGGAATGGGCCTTCATAGGCCTTGGAAACCCTGGCGTCGAATACCGATTGAGTCGTCACAATATGGGCTTCCTGGTGGTGGATGGTTTTGCTCAAAAATACGGCCTCCACTGGTCAAAGGGGTTCGAAGGGGAATGGGCCTTTGGAGAGATAAAGGCCAAGGAGATCCTCCTCTTTAAGCCCTTGACCTTCATGAACCTTTCGGGAAAGGCGATAGGGAAACTATTAAATCAAGTCCCCATCCCCAAGGAAAAGCTGCTGGTGATCCACGACGATTTGGACCTACCCTTTGGAAAACTAAGGCTTAAAAGGGGAGGGGGAGATGGGGGGCATAAGGGAGTGAGGTCCATCATCGAAACCATAGGCCCCGATTTCCCCCGCTTGAAACTCGGTATCGGTAGACCCGAGAAAAAGGAGGAAGTAATCCAATATGTATTATCTCCCTTTTCGGAGGAGGAATTGAAAAAACTTCCCCACCTTTTGGAAAAAGCCCACGCCCTTCTTCTCACTCTCATCGAAGAAGGACTTGAACCAGCCATGAACCTCTTTAACCGGGAAACCCCCTTAACTTGAACTCCCCGAACTCCCTTCAGTTGGGGCCTCTTCCATTTCAGGAGCCACTACCGTCGCTATGGTCTGAAGCGGATCACTGGTTATCTTTACCCCTTCGATATTGAGGTCCATCACGTGGATGGAATCACCTATATCGAGATTCGAAACGTCCAGTTTTATTACCGGAGGTATCTTGGCCGCAATTCCTTTCACTTCAACCGAACGCACAAAGACCTCCAAAAGCCCGCCCTTTTCGACCCCTTTGGGCTTTCCTACGATCTCGATAGGCACCTCCATGTAAATCTCTTCCTCCAGCTTTACCCCTTGAAAGTCCACATGAAGCAACTGATCCTTGAGGGTATCCCTTTGTACCTCTTTGAGGATGGCCGTCTTCCTCACCTCCCCGTCACCAAGCCCCTTTATGACCAACGTAAAGATGGACCTTCTCCTCTCAGGTGTGGAGAAAGTTTTCCTCAAATCGCTAAGCCTCACCGCTAAAGGTATCGTCTCCTCCCCCGCACCGTAAAATACAGCAGGGATCATCCCCTGTTTCCTCAATCGCCTACAAGGCCCCTTGCCCAATTCCTTCCGATAAAAAGCCTCAAGTTCCATCTCTTCCATCCCTCACCACCTCCTTTTATTCGAAAAGAACGCTCACCGATTCGTTAAGGTGAATCCTTCTAACGGCTTCTCCAAAAAGCTTACCCACCGAAAGGACCTTTATTTTTTTGCACTTTCGAGCCTCTTCAGAAAGAGGAATGGTATCGGTAACGATAAGCTCTTTGATGGGAGATTCCTCAATTTTTTGGACCGCATTTCCCGAAAGCACCGGATGAGTACAGCAGGCATAAACGGCCGAAGCCCCCTTATCAAGAAGAGCCGAGGCGGCTTTGGTGAGGGTCCCTCCTGTATCGACCATATCGTCCACGATAACCGCAGTCTTACCCTTCACATCGCCTATTATGTTCATCACCTCAGCCACATTGGCCCTCTCTCGCCTTTTGTCAATTATGGCCAAAGAGGCATCGAGCCTCTTAGCAAAGGCTCTGGCCCTCTCCACCCCTCCCGCATCGGGCGAGACTATAACTAGGTCATCTTTGAAGTGTTCCTTTAGGTAATGAAGAAGGACGGGCCTGGCATAAAGGTTATCCACGGGTATATCGAAAAACCCTTGGATCTGTCCCGCATGAAGGTCCATAGTCAAAACCCTCGAAGCCCCCGCGACCGTTATGAGATTGGCCACCAGCTTGGCCGAAATGGGTTGCCTTGGAGCCACCTTTCTATCCTGACGGGCATACCCATAATAGGGGATGACCGCCGTGATCCTACCTGCGGAAGCCCTTCTGGCCGCATCTATCATGATCAAAAGTTCCATCAGATTATCATTAACCGGAGGACAGGTGGGCTGAATGATAAATACGTCCTTCCCCCGTACGTTCTCGTTGATCTCCACCGAGATCTCCCCATCGCTGAAGGTCTTGACCTCCGCTTTACCCAAAGAAATGCCCAGATAATCACAAACCTTTTCGGCCAGGGGTCGATTGGCGTTACCCGAAAAGACCTTAAGCTCCCCGTCTATTCGAAAAATCGCCACCTCTTCTCCCCCAATAAAAAATTTTGGCTGGGGTGGGAGGATTCGAACCTCCGAATGCGGGATCCAAAGTCCCGTGCCTTACCAGCTTGGCGACACCCCAACCTTAAAGCGTCTCGACCAGAAAGACCTCCCAATCAAAGGCTTTCAAAAAATCAAAAGCACTTCGCGCTTCCTCTTCCCTTTCATAAATACCGAAAACCGCCGAACCACTTCCAGTCATCAAGACCCCTTTTGCCCCCTTCTGCCGCAGCAAATTTTTCATCTCCTTTATCTCCGGCAAAACCCGTTCAGCTACTTCTTCCAACGCATTATAAAGAAACTCTTCCCATTTTCTCGGAGGAAAATCCCTTATTATTCTATTTTTCCCTCCCTCCTTTGTCAAGGATAAGTCATATAAGCGATAAATGGCGGAACTTGAAAGGGGTTTCTTCGGATAAAGGATCACCAGGAACAACTTAAGGGGAGGAAGCTCCTGGATGATCCTCTCACCCTTTCCCCCGATGAGGGCGGGTTTTCCTTTTAGGAAAAAGGGAATATCGGAACCGAGCTGGGAACCAAGTTCGAAAAGCTCCTTCTCTTCTAATTGAAAGCCCGAAAGTTCCATGAGTCCTCTAAGGGTTGAGGCAGCGTCACTTGAACCACCGCCAAGCCCAGATCCAATGGGTATGTTCTTTTTAAGTTTTATCTTTACTCCCATTTTAAGACCAGTATATCGCAGGAAGAGCTTTGCCGCTTTAACGCTCAAATCCTCCTCGGGGACTTGGGGGTGATCGCACTCAAGGTATACCCCTTTTTCTATTCTTTCCAGCCTTATCTCATCCCATAAGCTCACGGGATATACCCAACTTAGGATCTCGTGATAATTGTCCTCCCTCAATCCCAGTACCTCGAGCCTGAGGTTTATTTTGGCCGGTGCTCTAATCCTTACCTCCTTTTTGGGCGCATTGACCATGGATCCATCCTCTTTTTTGTGGTTTAATATAAACCATGCTCGACCTCAAGACCTTGAGAAAAAGGCTCCCTTACATTAAGGAACGTTTGGCTTTAAGAGGGGTGGAGATAAATTGGGATTACTTCGAGAGAATAGATGCCGAACGCCTCAAGCTCATAGAGGAAGTGGAATCCTTAAGAAGGCAACTGAACGAAATCTCCGAACAGATACCTTTAAAAAAGCGAAAAGGTGAAGAGGTAAGCGACCTTCTCTCCCAACTTCGAGAGCTCTCCAAAAGGCTTAAAAACCTCGAACAAAGCTTGAAGGAAAAGGAAGAGGAACTCCGGGCCTTTCTGTTGAGGATCCCCAACTTGCCCCACGAGTCAGTTCCAATAGGGGAGGGACCGGAACAGAACCGCGAGGTGAGAAAATGGGGGGAACCTCCCGAGTTCGATTTCGAGCCCAAACCCCATTGGGAGATAGGGGAGAGACTGGGGATACTTGATTTCGCTCGAGGGGCCAAACTGGCGGGCTCTCGCTTTACCCTTTACCGGGGGCTCGGAGCGTTGCTTGAGAGGGCTTTGATAAACTTCATGCTTGACCTTCACATAAGAGAACATGGCTATACGGAGGTACTTCCGCCTTTTTTAGTAAAAAGGGAGGTGATGGAGGGGACCGGACAACTGCCGAAGTTTGAGGATGATCTTTTTAAGATAGAAGGGTTAGAACTATTTTTGATCCCCACTGCCGAAGTCCCCGTTACCAACATCCACCGGGAAGAGATCCTTGACGAAAAGGATCTGCCTTTGAAGTACGTCTCTTATACGCCCTGCTTTCGAAAAGAGGCCGGTTCTTACGGCAAGGACGTAAGGGGGATAATCCGTCAACACCAGTTTAACAAGGTGGAACTGGTGAAGATCACCACCCCGGAGACCTCTTACGAGGAATTGGAATCCATGGTCCGGGATGCCGAGGAAGTGTTAAGAAGGCTTGGCCTTCATTATCGGGTGGTCGAACTGTGTACGGGCGATTTGGGCTTTTCGGCGGCAAAGACCTATGATCTTGAGGTTTGGCTTCCTGGGCTTGGAGAATATAAGGAGATCAGCTCCCTCAGTAACTGCGAGGATTTCCAAGCAAGAAGGGCCCAGATAAGGTTCCGTCGTCAAGGTAAAAAGGGCACCGAATTGGTACATACCCTCAATGGCTCAGGGCTTGCGGTGGGAAGGACGGTGGTGGCGGTTTTGGAGAACTATCAACAAGAAGACGGTAGCGTCCTCATCCCCGAGGTCCTCAGGCCTTATATGTACGGCATTGAAAGGATAACCCCTCCCAAATAAAATCTTTTATTAGGAAGACATAGGAGGGATGGCCGAGTGGACGAAGGCGGCGGCCTTGAAAGCCGCAGACCCTCTCCGAGGGTCCGGGGGTTCGAATCCCTCTCCCTCCGCCATTTTTCTCATTTGACTTAAAATTTTCATTATTTAATAATTCTTCAGAAATGGCAGAGGTTTCTTTTGGTAGAATAGAGAAGCTTCCTCCTTATCTTTTTGCCGAAATCGACCAAATGAAGCTTGAAGCCAGACGAAGGGGGGAGGACATTATCGATTTGGGGATGGGCAATCCCGATCTACCTGCCCCTCCGCCGGTTGTGGAGAAGCTTATAGAAGCGGCTCAAAACCCCAAGAACCATCGCTATTCGGCCTCAAGGGGGATCTATAAGCTCCGAGTTGAGATAAGCAGATGGTACAAAAGACATTATGATGTGGAGATCGATCCGGATAGCGAAGCCATTGTGACCATCGGCTCGAAGGAAGGGCTTTCTCACCTGATTCTGGCCATGATAGAACCGGGTGATGTGGTGCTTGTGCCAAATCCCGCTTATCCCATCCATACTTACGCGGTCATCATCGCGGGAGGGGACCTGAGAAGCGTCCCCTTAACGGAAGACGAGGAGGAGTTTTTAGGGGGGCTCAGGGACGCCTTAAAACTGGGTTGGCCAAGGCCGAAGCTTCTCATACTCAATTTCCCCAATAACCCTACCACTCGCACCGTGAGTCTTGATTTCTTCCAAAAGGTGGTCGAATTCGCCCGGGAGAATGGGATCTTTATCATTCACGATTTGGCTTATGCCGATCTGGTGTTTGACGGTTATAAAGCCCCGAGCATCCTCCAAGTCCCTGGGGCTAAAGAAGTGGCGGTGGAGTTTTACACCTTATCAAAAGGTTACAACATGGCGGGCTGGAGGGTCGGCTTCGCGGTGGGCAACAAGAAGATGATCCATGCGCTGGCACGATTGAAGAGCTACTTCGACTACGGGATCTTTCAACCCATCCAAATAGCCGCCATCATCGCCCTCAGGGATGGGGATCCCTATGTGGAAAAAACCCGTTTGATTTATCAATCCCGAAGAGACGTTTTGGTGGAAGGTTTATGTCGGATTGGGTGGAAGGTGGAAAAGCCAAAGGCCACCATGTTCGTCTGGGCCCCTATCCCCGAACCATTTCGAAAGATGGGTTCCCTTCAATTCAGCAAACTCCTCCTTCAAGAGGCAAAGGTGGCCGTATCCCCAGGCATAGGTTTTGGGGAATATGGCGAAGGGCATGTGAGATTCGCCTTGGTGGAGAACGAGCACCGGATAAAACAGGCCATAAGGGGTATAAGGAGGCTGTTTTGGAAATGGGGCTTGGTATCGGATTGATAGGCTTTGGGACTGTTGGAAGCGGTGTGGTTAAGTTGCTTCTCCAAAACAAGGACTTGATCGAAAAACGCTTGGGAAAGCCCCTTTATTTGAGAAAGATAGCGGACCTCGATCTAGAAAGGGATCGGGGCGTTAAGGTTCCCCCGGAGATACTCACTCGGGATGCCTTTGAAGTCATCGAGGATCCTCAGGTTCAAGTGGTTATCGAACTGATAGGGGGGATCGAGCCCGCCAAGACCTATATCCTTCGAGCTCTGGAGCTGGGAAAACCCGTGGTGACGGCCAATAAAGCCCTTTTGGCCCTTCACGGAAGGGAGATTTTTGAAAAAGCAAGGGAGAAAAACCTCTCGGTGGGGTTTGAGGCAAGCGTAGGAGGGGGCATCCCTATTATTAAGGCGGTTAAGGAGAGTCTGGTGGGGAACCGGATTAAGGCCATTTTTGGCATCCTAAACGGGACCTCCAACTTCATCCTGACCAAGATGAGCGATGAGGCCTTGAGTTATGAGGATGCTTTGAAAAGGGCTCAGAAACTCGGTTACGCCGAGGCTGATCCGAGTTTGGATGTGGAAGGTCTTGATGCGGCTCATAAATTGGTTCTACTTGCCTCTTTGGCCTTTGGGGAATGGATCGATTTTAAGAACGTCTATGTGGAAGGCATAACCCGAATTAGCCCTCTTGATATTCAGTTCGCTCACGAATTCGGCTATAAGGTCAAGCTTTTGGCAATAGCCAAGGAGGATAGGGATGGGCTTCAATTGCGGGTTCATCCCACCTTGATCCCAAAAGGACACCCTCTTTCCCAGGTGAACGGGGTCTTTAATGCCGTTTACGTGATAGGGGATGCGGTGGGCCCTCTTCTCTTTTATGGACAAGGGGCAGGGTCCTTACCTACGGCAAGCGCAGTGGTAAGCGATTTGGGGGACCTCCTTCGAGGGAACACCAAACTACCCCTTTTCTCCCCCCCATCCTTGAGGATAAAGGGGATGGAGGAGATAAGGTGCGTTTATTACCTTCGCTTTTCGGCCATCGATCGGCCCGGGGTCCTCTCCAAAATATCGGGCATTTTGGGGGAGAATGACATAAGCATAGCTTCGGTTATCCAGAAAGGACAGACTCGTAAAGGGGCAGTCCCCATTGTGATGATGACCCACGAAGCGGTGGAGCGTAACATACGGCGGGCCCTGGAGGCGATCGATGCCCTCCCTATCATAAAGGATTCAACGAAACTCATGCGGGTTGAATCTCTCCAATTTTAATCCCATCGCCTTTATTTATATCCCCTTCTGCCGAAGGGTCAATACCTCAAATTGACCCTAAGAAAACAGTCCACTAACATTAAACTCGGAGGTTTAAGATGACGAAGGTGGGCGTTTTCTTCCATCCCATTATGGCCTCGGCCGATTGGCCCATTATAGGTAACAAATACGAGCGCTTTCCTCAGATATTGGGGGATCTCCTTAAGCACGAAGACCTTTCCCTCTTCGAATCCCCCCTGGCCCCAGAGGAGATCCTTTTAGCCTGTCACTCCCCGTCTTATCTTGAAGGGGTGAAAAAGAGCTGGTATTGGGAAGGGGCCTCAAGGTCGGTGGGGGGTTGCCTTTTGGCCGCCGAGAAGATAATGAAGGGAGAGCTCAAAAGGGCCCTTGTTTTTACGGTTGCCGCAGGACACCATGCTTCAAGGGAGTTTGGATGGGGAGGGACTTACCTCTCCTGCAGTGGCCCTACGGTTTATCTTTTACGCCAGAAAGCCTTGGCCCAACGAATAGCCATCCTGGATACGGATTGTCACCATGGGGATGGGACAAGGAGCTTTTTCGTAAACGATCCCCAAGTCCTTCACGTTTGTTTTTGTCACATGGATTACACAAGTCCCGATGAGACTAAGGTGGATCGAGCGATTCCTTATGGGATGGGGGATGAAAGGTATCTTCAAATGGTCAAGGAGGAGTTTGGCGAAAGGTCCAGAAGGTTCAGACCCGATTTAATCCTTCATAACTTTGGCCACGATACCTGTCAGGGTGACTATGGGGATAGGGGGTTAAGTGTGGAGTTTTACAGGAGGTTGGCTCAACTTATAAAGGAACTTGCCGATGAGGTCTCAGAAGGTCGTTATCTGGTGATAACCCATGGCGGTTACCTCCGGGAGGTGGCCGAGAGGGTATTCCGAGACGTTTTGGAAGTGCTCTTAAAATGAGGATTTACGCCATCATACTCTCAGCTGGTCAAGGGGAGAGGCTACAGGAGAAATTGCCTAAGGGGTTCTTGAAGCTTAAGGGAAAACCCCTTTTCCTTTGGTCACTTGAGGTCTTTGATCAAACAGAAGAAATACAAGGGGGAATATTGGTGGTTCCGGAGAATTGGGAAGAGGAGGCCCAAAAATACCTGGTAAATCTCCGAAACAAGTGGCTTATAAGGAAAGGAGGACCAACCCGCCAAGAGTCCTCCTTCTTAGGCCTTTTGGCCCTTGAACCCTTAAAGCCCGATTACGTCCTCATTCACGACGGAGCGAGACCATTCCTTAAAAAAGAACTGGTCCAAAGGCTAATCCGAGAAGCTCCACAGGCCGTAATACCCGTTCTTCCTGCCCAAGAAACCCTCATAGAAGCCGATGAAAACTGGGCCTTAAAAACGGTCGATCGAAAAAGGATAAAAATCGTTCAAACCCCGCAGGGGTTCCCCTACCGCCGAATCCTTGAAGCCCATAGATTGGCTCAAGAAGAAGGTTTAACCGATCAACCCGACGATTCCTCCATTTACCTTCGATATGGAGGAAGGGTAAAGCTCGTACAAGGCGACTGGCTCAACTTGAAGATAACCTTCCCCGAAGACCTTAAGCTTGCAAACTCTATTTTGAGATGGGAAAATGAAGAGCCAAGTTTGTAACTTTAAAAGGAGGTAAAAGGAGATGGGATACGAATTTCTTTGGTTGCTTCTCCTTCTTTTGGCCTTTCAGCCGTTTTTGCAGAGGAAATTCCTCGAGATGTCAAGGCAAAAGATGCTCGCTAAGCTTGAGGCTTCCCGAGGGTCCAGGGTGATTTTGCTCGTCCACCGTCAGGAGACCATGAGTTTTTGGGGCTTTCCCATTATGCGGTATATAGACATTAACGATTCCGAGGAGGTAATAAGGGCCATTAATATGACCGATAAGGATGTACCGATAGACATCATCCTTCACACTCCAGGAGGATTGGTTTTGGCCTCTTTACAAATCGCTTTGGCTTTAAAAAAACATCCAGCTAAAACAACGGCCTTCATCCCTTATTATGCCATGAGCGGAGGGACCTTGATCGCCCTTGCCTGCGATGAGATCGTAATGGGGGAACACGCGGTCTTGGGACCCGTTGATCCCCAGATACAGGGATTTCCAGCAGCTTCTATTCTCAGGCTTTTGCGTCGTAAACCGATGGATAAGATCGAGGACCAAACCCTCATTTTAGCCGATATGGCGGAGATGGCCTTAAGTCAGATGAAAAAATGCCTTAAGATCATCCTCCAAGGCAAATACCCTGACCACACCATCGACGAAATCGCTGAATTGCTCTCGCAAGGATACTTCACTCACGATCACCCTATTACCTATGAAGAGGCCAAAAAGATAGGACTCCCGGTCCGTAATGAGATGCCTCCCGAAATATATCACCTCATGAGACTCTTCCCACAACCTTTGAGATCAACTCCCACTGTAGAATACTTGCCTTTACCGAAAAAGCGCGTTAAATCGTGAATTGCAAATTTTTATTGAACCTCAGGGGCTTTAAACTTTAATTTCTCACAAAGGTTGTTAAATTGTTTATGGATGTCATAAGAGATCTTTAATAAGGAGTAAGGAATGGTGACCCATTTTGTAGAGGATGAGAAGGCCTTTTTGGAGGAAAAGGAGCGAGCAACTCCCGATTTTTCTGCCGTTTTCACCGGTTCCAAGGCCTTAGAAAAGGCTCCTGAACTTCACGGAATCTCCACTGGAATCGAGGGTCTGGATGACCTTTTCTTCGTGGTGGAGAATGTGAAAGGCAAGTTAGTGAAAAAATCCTTAAACGGGATCCCTTCCTATTCGGTCTTTAACATAACCGGTGTCTCCGATACGGGGAAATCCCTCATGGTAGAACAATTTACGGTCCATCGGGCAAGTAAAGGGGAGAAGGTGGCTTTTATAACCGTTGAGTCTCCGGCTCCTTTCACGGTCAACGCCTTAAAATTCCGGGCTCAGGCGATGGGCTTGGATTTCGATGAGTTTCAGGACAATATCATCCTCATCGATGCTGCCTCCTCTTCCAGGATAAGGGAAAACCTACCCGACCTCCTTAGCACCTTGGCTTATGTGATCAAAACTTACAAGGTGAAATATACGGTGATAGATTCGATCACTGGGCTTTTTGAGAACAAGGAGATGCTCGCCCGAGCCATCGTGAGAAGGCTTTATAACTTTATGAAGAAATGGTATCAAACCGCCCTTTTCGTCTCCCAAAAGAGAAGCGGCCACGAAGAGTTCACGGCCGAAGCAGCTGGAGGTTATGCGGTTGGGCATATTGTGGATGGCACCATGATCCTGGCAAAAGAGCTCATCGATTCCAGCATCAAGGCAAAACTTTACAAAAAGCCCATAGGGGAGATCGTTCGGCTCTTCAGAATCGACGGCTGTAGGATGTGTGGGCACGACACTAAGACCCATTTTTTAGAGATAAGCGAAACAGGTTTGATAAAAATTAAAGAACCAATAGGAGGTGAAAAGACATGGTAATAGAAATCACTGGACTTCCCCAACAAGAAGTACCCCAAAAGGATTTGGAGCACTACGTAAATCGGGTCTTCTTCAAGGCCATTGACCTACTGGGTGGTTTGAGCAAATTGGCCGAATATCGGACTTTAACGTGGCTTCCAAGTTTGGCCAGGGCTTCTTATGTGATAATTTTAAGAGAAGAGTACCTCAAAACCGAGGACGAAATCGCCAAAACCGTAGGATTGACCAGAAATACCGTGAGAAACATCCTGAGGGCTGACCCCACTCTTACTTTAGAAAAGCTCAAAAAGGTAGAAGAACTCGCCAAAGAAGAAACCAAAGAGATGAGGGTTCACACCGCTGGGGGTATCGCGAAATTGGCTTATCGATTGGTAAAAGAGGGTAATGAGGCGGAAACTCTAATTCATTACTGCGGTTTAATGATAGAGGACCTTATGAAACACTTGGATATTCCTTGGGCTTATACGGTGTTGAAGTACATTAAAGGCACCAAGTACCCCATTCAGGACCCATCACTTCTCAAGGAGAAACTTAAGGACCTTAAGATCAAGAACCTCCCGGCCAGTGAAATCGTCGAAAAATTGCATTATCCGCTGAAAAACCCGGCTCAACTGCTACACGAGATAAAACTCGTTTTAAGTAGCCACCAAGAATCAACCGCTTAGGATTTTCATTGGGTTGATCTTTTTGAAGCGGGCTTTTAGACTATTCTTAAGAGGTTAAACTTCAGGAGGTATCATGGACAGGAAAGTTTTGGAGGAAGAAATAAGGATGGTGGCTTATGAGCTTTACGTTAAAAGCGGCTGTATTCCCGGAAGGGATTTGGATAACTGGTTAGAGGCCGAAAGGATCGTTCTGGCCAAGCATGGGTTGCTTTCCGAAGGGAAGGATCACCCGAACGCCCCTCAGACCGAAGAAAAGCCCAAGGGAAAAGGTCGAAGGCGAAAACAGTGCGAAGAAACCCCTTCTTGTAAAAGGGGCAAGCGCAAAAAAGGCGAGTGAGTCAAAAATTTACCCTCTTGTAAAAAGCCCTTTTTACGATCTCAGCTGTAACTACATAGAGGGATACTATACCTAAAATAGCCAAAATTAACGGGAAAGACAGAAAAGTAAACTCGAAAATTTTAGCCAAGGGAAGAAAGGGAAAAAGTAAAGTAAAGATCCCTACAAAAATGGTCATCATCAAGAGATATTCCCCGGGCTTGCTTTTAAAAAATGGCAATTTGCTTCTGATCACCAATACCACCAGGGAAGCCGAAACCACCGATTCAACGAACCATCCGGTCCTAAATAAGGCTTCTCCCGCATGAAAAATAAAAAGGAGAACCCCGAACGTGAAATAATCAAATACCGAACTCAAAAAGCCAAACGTAATCATGAACTTACGGATCATTTTTATATCCCAACGACGAGGACGCAGGATCATCTCTTCATCTACTCTATCAGTAGCAATCGCCATTTCAGGCAAATCCGTCAATAAATTCGTAAGCAGAATCTGTTTCGGTAACAATGGAAGAAACGGAAGAAAAAGGGATATACCTGCCATACTAAACATATTTCCAAAATTGGCACTGGTTGCCATAAAGACATATTTTAACGTATTAGCAAAGGTCCTTCTCCCTTCCTTTACCGCTTCTATTAAAACATTCAGATCTTTCTCCAATAACACAATATCCGAAGCATCTTTGGCAATATCTACCGCACCTTCAACCGATATCCCCACATCAGCAGTATGAAGCGCTGGAGCATCATTTATCCCATCACCCATGTACCCTACCACGTTCCCATTCTTGCGAAGAGCAATGATTATACGTTCTTTTTGATTCGGTTCTATTTCGGCAAAAACATCCACCTCATTTACCATTCTAAAAAGGGCCTCATCGCTTAATCTTTTTAAATCAGGACCCGTTAATATTTTCTCCACAGAAAGCCCCACCTTTCTCGCCACAGTAGCAGCTACCAATTTGTTATCGCCAGTGATGATCTTGAATTTAATGCCCAAGCCCTTTAAGTTCTCTATCGTCTCCACGATCTTTGGTTTTAGCGGATCTTCAAAAAGAAGAAACCCCAAAAATATCATATCCGATTCCTGTTCCTTATCGATGCGTGCTTCTTTGACCTTTTTATAAGCCACTCCCAATATGCGCAGTCCTTCAGCACTAAATTTTTCAAAAATACCTTCGATTTTTTCAATTACCTCATTAATATCCACGACCTTCCCATCCTTAATTTCAACGTATTTACAAACCTCTAAAATATTTTTTAATGCCCCTTTTGTGATCATCAAATTTTCGTCGTTATGTCGTACAATGATGCTTAATCTTTTGCGTATAAAATCATATGGAATTTCATCAACTTTTTCATAGTTTGTAACGTCATATTTATGATGAGTACGGATTGCCTCATCGATTGGATTAAAAAATCCAGTTTCATAAAAAGCGTTAAGGTAAGCGTAAAGAAGAACCTTTTCGTTAAACTCTCCGTTTACGTCAATAGCTGAATGTAAAGTTACCACTCCTTCGGTTAATGTGCCAGTTTTGTCCGAACATAGTACATTCATGCTTCCGAAGTTTTCCAGTGATGACAATCTTTTTACAATTGTCTTGAGTTGAGCCATTCTTTTTGCGCCATGTGAGAGGTTTATGCTTATAATTGCTGGTAGAAGTTGTGGGGTAAGTCCAACTGCTAAGGCTAGTGAGAAAAGGAAGGAATCTAACGCAGGCTTTTTTAAGAGGACGTTGACCGAAAAGATTATGATCACCAGTATTAATGTTACCTCCATCAAAAAGTACCCAAAATGACGAACACCTCGGTCGAAATCGGTTTCAGGCGGTCTTAATCTTAAACGCTCGGAGATTCTCCCGAACTCGGTCTCTTTTCCTGTTCTTATGACCAGTTGTTTTCCGGTTCCGCTGATGACGCTTGTGCCCATCCATAGGGCATTTTTTCGCTCGTGAAGTGGAGTTTCCGTCGGCAAAACCCCTGGTTCCTTTTCCACGGGGAAGGTCTCGCCCGTTAAAACGGCCTCTTCGATAAATAGGTCCTTTGATTCCAAGACCACTCCATCGGCAGGCACAATGTCTCCCGCTTTAAGAAGCACTATATCCCCTGGGACAATTTCTTCCAGTGGGATCTCTTTTAGTAGGTTATCCCTTAAAACGTCCGCTTTGATTCGGACAAGGGAAAGGAGCTTTTTGACTGCGTTTGAGGCACTATATTCTTGCCAAAAGCTGAGGATCCCGCTTAGGAGCACGATGGAAAAAATGATAAGTGCATCGACCCAATCTCTTAAAAATAGTGACAAGGCCGTTGCGAAGAGGAGAATGAGGATAATGGGGCTTTTGAATTGAAATAAAAAAAGTTTAAAGGCACTTAACCTTTCTTCCTCTTTAAAAGTATTGGGACCGTATAAACGAAGACGCTCCTTCGCTTCCTTCTCGGAAAGCCCCTTCTCAGAGGTTTTTAGCTTCTTTAAAAGTTCCTCCTTGGGTAAGCTCCAAAAATTCTCCACTTTTCCATTATATAATTGATCCTAAAAACGGGGTAAATGTCGTATTTCGCTAAAAGCTATAATTCTCCCATAGGGGTTTGGTGGTTAATAGGAACGGAAAGGTGGCTTTTAAAGGTGGGAAGGGGAGAGGAGTTTATTCAAAAAATGAAAGCCATTCTTCATCCCCTTTCCTTCGAGAAATGGCCCCTTCCGGAAGCTTTAGAGGAATTGGAGGGTTATTTTCGAGGGGAAATTAAGACCTTTAAGACCCCCCTTTTACTGGAAGGTACCTTCTTTCAAAAGGAGGTATGGAGAAAGGTAAAAGAGATCCCCTGGGGTGAGACCCGCACTTACGGAGAAATGGCCAAGGCCATAGGAAAGCCCAAAGCCTTAAGGGCAGTGGGAAGGGCCTTAGGGGCAAATCCCCTTCCCATTTTTATCCCCTGTCACCGGGTCATCTCCAAAAGGGGGCTCGGAGGTTTTTCCTTGGGTTTGGAGGTCAAAATCTGGCTTTTAAAACACGAAGGAGTTTTTCATGAACCTTAAGCAGTTCAAGGCTTCTATAAGGGAAAAGGTGTGGGAAAAACTCGGTTTCCACGGACTCATCCCGCCCTTTGAGGGGGCGGGGAAAGCCGCCGAAAGGCTAAGGGGTCTTCCCGAGTATAAATCGGCCAAGCGGGTGATGGTTCCCCCGGATCAGGCTCAACTTCAAGTGAGGATTAACGCCCTAATGGACGGAAAGGAGCTCATCATGGCTTCGCCCGGCTTAAGGGAAGGCTTTTTCCTGGTCCGAAAAGATATGATAAAGGTCCCTCTTTGGCCCAAGGCCTTAAGGGGCTCAAATATCGCCTTTTACGGCAAACCCCTCTCCCTTAAGGAAATAGGAGAAATTGACCTCTTGATAACGGGGGCGGTAGCCGTAGGACTCAATGGAGGGAGGCTCGGTAAAGGGAAAGGATATTTCGACCTGGAGTACCAGATATTGAGGGAGATAGGTGCGGTAAAGGAGGATGTCCCCATTGTGGCCCATGTGGACGATTCTCAGGTTTTTGATGAGGTTCCTTTGGAAGAAGGGGATGTAAGCGTAAACGTGATCGTAACCCCTACTAGGGTCTTAAGGGTCAATGGTCCTTTGTGGCGCCCTCAGGGCATCAAGTGGGATCGGATACCCTCAAAGCTCATCAAAAGGATGAAACTTCTCTGGGAGCTTTCTCGGAGCTCAAAGCCTGAAGGCCAAGGAGAAAAAGCCTCCTGAGGAATGGATCAGGCCTTAGGGGCGAAGGCTCTTCCTTTAAGCGTTCGGCCAAAAGGAGAAGGTTTTCGGCCTCCTCTTTTTTATCGTTGAGCCATAGGACCAAAGCCACCTCTTGGAGGTTTCTCCTTAAAGCCTGACGCCTCTTCTCAGTAAAAAGGCCTTGAATGGCCTTCTCCACTATACCGTCTAGTCGTTGGCTTTTTTGAGTTTGGGTAAGCACCAGTGGACTCTCTTGGGCCCTTCTCAATTCCTCCATATAAGGCTTCAATTCTTCCTCCTTAAAGGCCCAAAGCCCAAAATGGGGCAGAATCTCAAAAAGCTTCTCCTCCTTTGGATTGTTGAGCCCCTCTAAGGAGAGATATTGAAAAACCAAAGGGACTGGCCCTTCGTAGGAGGGGAGACTTTCCAAATAAGAGGCCTGCTTTCGGAACTCCTCGTGGGACCTTATTCCCTCAAGCTCCTCAAACAGGGTCTTCACATAAGAGGCGGGCACCTCTTTAGGCTTGATACCCGAGACCTCTTGGTTCTCCAAAAATTTACGCCAATTCTTCTTCGCCACACTCCCTCCAAAGAAATCCAAAAGCCCTTCTTCAAAGGACCCAAATCCCGAAAGTCCTATAAGTCCCCTGGGAGTTTCCTTTTCTAAAGCCAGAAAGAGCCTTCCCGAAAGATCCCAAAGCCCGAGATAGCCCTTGGGCTCAGGGAGCTTAATGGGTCTCAAGATGGATACGCTTTTCCCTTCTTCCTCAAAAATGACCCCCTTTTGACGGAGTTTAAAAATCGCCCTTTTTACTACCTTTAGACACTCCTTATGGTCCTTATAAAGCTCCTTCAATTCCTTTAAAAGGTCTACGGTCCTTTCAGAAGGGTCCTTCAGGAGCTCTTCAAGAAAGGTCTCTAGTGCTTTTGGGTCATTTCTTATTTTCTCTTTTAGACTTGAGGGATCCATCATTCTATCACCGAAACCACCTTGTAACCGGCTTCTTTAAGTTCTTGGGCGATGGCCTTGACGTCACATTTGCTAAGCCTCAAAAAGTAAACCCTTTTCTTTTTATCCTCAGGTCCCGAGATCCCTACCGAGATGATCTCTGCCCCGTGCTTGCGGATGATCTCGGAAACTTCCTGGAAGGCGTGGGGCTTCCCGCCGAGGATAACATCGATCCTGGAACTCTCTCTCAAAAACCCCATCAACTCGATGAAAGCCCCCATGATATCCCTCACCGTAAGAACCCCTACCACCTTCTTCCCTTCTACTACCGGAACCCCTCCTATGGCATGGCGGTGAAGGATCTTGGCTGCCTCTTCTAAGGGCGTTTCAGGATCAACGGTGATAGGGTCTTTAATCATCACGTCCTTGATCCTGATGTCCTCCAGAAGGGAGGCCAAATAAGCACTTCTTATATCCGCCTCCGAAACCCATCCCACAAGCTCTTCGTCCTTTACCACGGGGAGATGCCTTATGGAGTGTCTGCGCATTAAGGCTATGGCTTCTTGAAGCTTGGCCTCGGGATCAATGGTTATGACCTTTTTCGTCATCCAATTTTTGACCTTCATCAAAGCTTTTTAATACCATACTCCTCGCATCTGGGCAAGAAAGCAGGGCGTCAAGAAGTGCTCCATGAAACAGCATGGTGGCCTTTCCTGAAAAGGCCCAAAAAGGAAGGCCCCTATGGCGGGTAAAATCTAAGGCATGGGGAAGGCATAGACTCCCGAAGGTTTGCGGAAATCCAGAGGGGGAACCGTCATGCTGACCAAACACATTAAACAAGGCACTATGGGAAAGAACATCTTGTTCTTAAAACCTTACCTAAATACTTGATTTGAAAAATCTTTATAAAGCATTAAAATACTAAAAGTAAAGTAATACCTTGGCGGAGGTAAGGAATGGTTAAAGATCTTGCAAGTTCCTCAGTTCTTACTAAAAAGTTTCAAATTACTTTACCTAAAAAAATAAGACAAATTCTTGGGGTAAAATCTGGGGAAAGGATAGGTTTTATAGTTCAAGGCAATGAAGTAAAAATTGTTCCTTTAAAATCAAAACTTGAAGAAAATTTTGGAAAAGTAAAAGCGCTTAAAAAGCCTGAAAATTTTAAAGAGATAAGGGATTTCGTGGAAAAAGAAATGGCAAAAAATGTGATAGAGGAACTTAAATGAAAAAATTTTTAGACACTAACATATTCCTCCGTTATTTTACAAAAGATGACGAAGAAAAAGCTCATAAGGTTTTAGACTTATTAAAGAAAATAGAAAGAGGGGAAGAAAAAGCAATCACAAGCCCCTTAGTGATATTTGAGTTAATATTTACTCTTCAAAAGTATTATAAACTTTCAAGAGAGGAAATAAG
>Ga0207433_10002622_pt1 | contig 36319 bp, 33 predicted proteins | sample YelNatPaOPGAMG01_FD_187559 | JGI IMG/M metagenome (GOLD analysis project Ga0207433, IMG submission 187559) | Hot spring thermophilic microbial communities from Obsidian Pool, Yellowstone National Park, USA - OP-RAMG-01 (SPAdes) (version 3) | ecosystem: Environmental > Aquatic > Thermal springs... | reverse complement strand
CCCCCTTAAATTCTCCGCTGGCAGGACTTGACAGATATTTGCATATCCGATTTCAAACTTTTTGCTGATAAATGAAGGCGCTGTGGAATTGACCCAGGAATCGATAAAATCGCCAAAGGCGATGAAGAGAGGATTCCTTATTCCCCTTCTCTCGCATTCCTCAATCTTATTTCTCGTTGGCGTTGCGGGAGCACCCCAGCCATCCCTTAATGGTTGAGGCTGGGGGATAGCGGTTATTTTCGTTCCATCCGGTCCTATCCAATTGACGACCTCCGCATCGTAGCTTGGGACGAAACCGAAGGCTCCCCAGGAGGTGCGGTAGAGGACGGCGGAAAAACCGAATTTCCTGAGGATTTGGGGTAGCTGTCCAATCATATTTGGCTCCTGAGCGGCGTAGATTTTCACGGGAACGCCCAAAGCCTTCTCCACCGCCTCACAGCCTAGGAGGAATTGGCGAATCACTGCTTCATCTCCTATCGTATACATAATGGGCTGGGTGTATGCACCGCCAACTATCTCTATCTGACCTCTTTTGATGAAATCACGAAGCTTAGCTAATCTTTCCTCATCCTTCAAGCTCAAAACAATTAATCTTTCCAAATCCCCATTTGAGAGAAGCTCTTCTCCTGTTTGCTTTAATTTTAAAGATAAATCGTCAAAATCCGCTATCCCCGGCTGAGAATCTATCTTCGCTTGAGGGAAGATGTTAACGGCGTTTGGCGGCACGATGTATTCTATTTTCACATAATGCCATTTCCCATCGGGAGGAATGCGTTCAGAAGCCATTGCTGAACCGGGAATGAAAGCGGAGGAATCCCACGCATCTATATATAGATGGGCTCCATTTCCCTCCCTCGCCCTTATCCAACCGCTGAAGATGAGCGTTTTGCCCCGCAAATTTATCGCAGGTTTAGGTTGAATGAGCTGAACCCAATCCCCTTTTATCAGCTGGAGTCGGATGCCAACTTCTCCATTGTGGGCATATTCTCTGCCGAAATCAGCCCTCCACTCCCCGGGACCTCCCCAGCTCCAATCGGCAATCAACTTCTTATCTCTTCCCTTTTTCTCTAAAGGAAATTTCTCCCCTAAAAGCATCCTCTCAATAGTATAGGGTTCAAGCTCAAGGATTGCCTTCAAATCTGGATGCTCCGTGAGGGCTTTGAAGAGAGAATCAAGGGCACTTTGTGTTCCCCTTTCATCGGTGAGATAATATCCCCCGTGCCAGCCCCAGCCGACGAATATCTCTGAATGGAGTAGGGGAGGAGCGAGAATAAACAAAAAACATATGCATAGATTCCTTGCGGAAAGCATATTTATTCACCTTCGTCATTCAGTTTATTGTTGACATTTGCTCTATTTCCTTTATATTTTCAATTCTAAATGAAAACAGCGACGAAGAGAAGCTCTCTTTTCAATCTCATTGCCTTCCTCGGCGACATTGCCGTGGGTTTGAACATCATAAGCATTCCCCTTCTCGCGATAAAACAAAACGCCACTCCCTTCGTCCTCGGCTTCATCGGCTTCTTAGCTTCCTTGATTTACCTCATCTTCTCTCCCATCTTCGGCACCCTTTCAGAGAGGAAAGACCCATTCTATTTCACGGTCGCTGGCACACTTCTTTTCGCTTTCGCCGGCATCTTCATACTCTCTTTCCACACCATCCCCCTTATTTTCCTCACAATGGGAATCTTTGGATTAGCCACAAGTATGCTATGGTCTCCCTTAGAGGTCTGGATAGCGAGGACTACGGAAAACCTCAAGCTTGCCGTCAGCTATTACAACCTCTCCTGGTGCATCGGTTTATCCATCGGAACCCTCCTCAGCGGCTATCTCTTCCAGCTGGATTGGAGATTCCCCTTCATTGCCCTTTTCCTTACTTGCCTACTCACAACCGTTATCCTTCTCCTATGCCCAAGAGTCCCACCGCCCTCGGTAGTTGAAGGATATGGGGAGGAAGATGGGAAAACGAGCCCCTTCGTCATCGTAGGTTGGACGGCGAACTTCATCGCCTGGTTCACGATTGGTGTTCTTCGCTATCTATTCCCCAAATTGGCTGTGGGATTGGGCATCTCGCCTTCCACCATTGGCGCCCTCAACTTCCTTATGGGAATCTCCATCGCCAGCTCTTCCTACGGAATAGGTTATCTGCCTAAACTCCACTACCGCCTTTCCTTCCTTACCTCCATTCAACTCCTGATGATGATTGGCTTCCTGATTGTGTATCTCACCAGCTCCGTCCCCCTCTTCTACCTCTCCTTCTTCCTCTTCGGTTTCTCCATTGGCGTCGCCTATTTTTATAGCCTCTTTCACAGCCTTGAAAGCGAGGAAGGACAGGGAAAGAAAAGCGGAATCCACGAATCAATTGTGGGAGCGGGAGGATTGCTCGGTCCACTCACGGGTGGGGCTTTAGCCCAGAAGACGGATATCAGAATGCCCTTCATCCTCTGTATAGCGGTTCTCCTTTTGGGCATACTTGTTGAGATAGTCTATTTCAGGCGAGCTTCAAAGAGGTGAATTACATAAAAGGAAATCCGACGATAGTTTTCACTAAACCTCAAGAGGTGGTTCTTGAGGATAGGGAGATACCTTCCCCTAAAGAGGGAGAGGTTTTGATAAAAACTATCCGCAGTTTAATAAGCATCGGGACAGAGCTAACGATTTTATCGGGAAGATTTCCTCCCGATTCCGCTTGGGCGAACTACGGAAAGTTTCCCTTCCTCCCCGGCTACAGCAATGTGGGAAGGGTTGTTGATGTCGGAAAGGGCGTGGCAAGGGAATGGATAGGGAAGAAGGTGGCGAGCTATGCACCACATTCCGCTTTCGTCATCTCCTCAATTGAGCATTTAAGGGTCGTTGATAGGGATGTCCCCGATGAGGAGGTCGCATTTTTCTGTCTTTCCGAGATTTGCCTCAATGGAGTCAGGAGGGGGGATGTTCGCCTGGGGGAGAGCGTGGGAATTTATGGTCTGGGTCTTCTTGGGCAGTTGACCGCTCGCTTCTGCTGGCTCGCTGGCGCTCGTCCCGTTATAGGGATAGATATAGCGAAGGAAAGATTGGATAGGTTTCCCAAAAAGGCTGGTTTTTTCTCCCTCAATCCTGAGGAGGATGTGAGAGAGAAAGTGAGCGAGCTGACGAAGGGAAGGATGGTGGATGTCGTCTTTGAGGTGACGGGGAATCCCCATCTCATCCCTCGGGAATTTGAGATATTGAGGAGGCAGGGGCGTTTCGTCATCCTCTCAAGCCCTTGGGGACCCACTCCCTCCTTTGATTTCCACGACCTCTGCAATTCCCCAAGCTATACAATCATTGGGGCGCATAATTCATCTCATCCCCAATATCCAACCCTTGATAATCCCTGGACGCAAAAGCGCCATTTTGAGCTATTCCTTGACCTCGTCTACAATGGAGATTTGGATGTTAAAAGCCTCATCACTCACAGGATATCTTACAAAGAAGCGCCTGCCCTCTATCTCTCCCTTCTACAGGATAGAAGCAAGGCTTTAGGAGTAGTAATTGACTGGGGGTAACCTTACGGAGGGAGTGAGCGTTTCATATAGTTGCACTGAATATTTTCCTTAGCGAATCCCCCATAAATTATTCTTGATGTAGAACATAACAAGACACCATTTGGGAGCCTTGGAGTTCCCAAGGGATTCCCAGCTTGGCTTAAATGGTCCAGAAGGGAGGATGAATCTCTCCATTATGGAACCTCCCCTTTATCCAAATCCAAAATTAGCTTTGTTCTCCAATAATCGTTGTAAATGATGATATAAGATTCCTTCCCTTTTTCATAGGGGAGATTTATCCTGCCGTTATTCTTCAAATAATGGATTTCGGCGGAGAATTTCTCTCCCTTTTTGAATTTCTCGTAATTCTCCTTATCGCAGAGGAAAATAATCGCTTCCCCTCCCTCAGACCTCTGGGCGAATAATGGGCGCGCTTCCGCCCTCCTGAAATCCCACAAAATGTTCTCGCCATAGATGATATTTTCAATTTTGAAGGAGATGGAAAGAGTGGAGGACTTCATCTCTTGAGAAATAGGGATTACGAATTCCTTTAATGATTTCTTCTCTATTGGCAGAACGAGGGTTCGTTCGTAAACCTTGCCCTCTTCTCCCTTCTCTATGCTGAACCCCTCGCTCTTCCCTCCCCCTGCTTCGGCTACTATCAGATAATCTCTGTTCTGTCCCAAAATTAAGCGACACTCCCCTTTTATATCGGTATAGGAAAATGTTGCGAGGGCATTGCATTCTCCCGATGTATTGGGATAGAAAGGGGTGAAGACGCTGATTTGAGCATCATCCACTGGTTTTCCCTTTCTATCCACCACTTTCAGCCTCACCTCAATCGTCTTTGAATGACCGGCAATTCTCTCAATCACATAGCCATCCCCTCGCACCAAGGAGACGCTTGAGAGCTCCTTTGATGCTCCGTAATCCTTATCGTAGGATATGCCCGAGGGCAGGTCTATCTCAAGGGAGGCACCGCCCATATCGGTTTGGATGGGATGCCAACTATCCAATATGAAGAACTCCACCCACTCGTGGTCCTCGGAGAAGTTCCTTGCATAGGCACTGGGGATGAGGGCTGAGCGAAGGGCAGCAGCTAAAACAGCCTGATTCTCCGTGCAGGAACCCCTATGCCCATCCAAAACCTCTATCGGCTGGAGTGCCCTCCTCCTTGATGGCACGCCATTTGGCAATTGCTTCATAACCCATAAGCCAATCCTTGAGAGAGCATAGATTAGGATTTCCTCGTTGTTCTCCAACTGGCTTCTCGGGATTCCCAATTGCTTTTTATCCCAGAGAAACTTCACTCCCTTCAGCAAATCCCTCAGCCTCGGATAACCTTCCTCCGCTTTATTGAGGAAGTATTCACGCCAGAAATAACCCTTAATCCTTCTCGGTATCTCTAAAAAGAACTGAGGATGGACGACGAACCAATAATAGTAATCCCGGGGAAGCTCATATTCAATCGGTTTGCCGTCGATTTTCAGCTTATACTTGGCTGTCGTGTATCCCTCTTTCTCAACGAGCTCCACATACTCAAGGATTTTATCCGCCTCATAAATCTCCCTGACATTCTCAACTATAAGCGATGGGTCAAAGGAGGGATTTCTTAAAACCTCACTTGAGATGTGAGCTACAGAGAAGGCTATTTCGTCCAGATATCTCCTATCGGGGCAGTTCAAAATCAGCCCTGCATATCTATCCTGGAGGGATGGTTCAAGCCTGCTCAAATTGTCAGCTAAATCTTTTTTAAGCCAGTTAGGAACAATACCGATAGCTCTCTCGCTTTTCTTTGTTAATTTGATTGGATTCCCCATTAGGGAAATCTTCCCTTTAGCCAGGCGGAAAACTGCCGTTTTCCCCGCTGGTATTTGGATATTTTCCATCCGAAATGTCTTTGCTCTTTCCTCGCCATAGGAGATAAAGGTCAAAATGCAAAGCAAGAGGAGCAGGGTCAGAGCACCCGTCTTATCACATTGATTTTTGATACACATTTTGAGAAGTTTAACCACTATATCGCTAATTGGTCAATCAGCTTTTCCTTATCAAGCCTGCAATTAAGAAGAAGAAAAACAGGAGAGCTACAATCATTCCGCTCGGCGGGAAATCCCAAATGTAGGAGAGGTAGAGCCCAATTATGACCGAGGGGATAACGAGGGCGATTGAGAGGAAGAAAGTCATCCGAAGCCCGCGTGAGGCTAAAAGTGCGATAAAGGGGGGAATGACCAACATAGAGAAGGAGAAGAAAACGCCGGAAAGCCTCGTCGCGTAGGCAATCACAATCCCAACGGTGAGATAGAAGACGAAGTTCCAAAGCTGGGTATTCAATCCCATCGCCCTTGCCGATTCTGAGTCGAAAGAAGTTGCTGTAATCTCCTTGTTGAAAAGGAGATAGACAAGGGCAACGGGGATGAAAGCTATGAGGATGTTCCTTATATCCGCGCTACGAATGGCGAGGAGATTGCCGAAGAGGCTTTCAAGAACACCCGCTTCACCCTTGGCGCTTTTCGCGAGAAAAAGGAGGGAAAGGGCAAGGGAGAAGGAATAAATCACCCCTATCGTTGCCTCTCTTGGCACCTTTTCCCTTCCGCGTGTGGCTAGAACGAGAAGTAGAAGACAAAGGAGGACGAGAACTAAGGCGAGGAAATCCTTATTTATCCCGAAGAATGTGGCTATCGCCACTCCAAGGGAGGAAACCTGCGCCAATCCAACCCCCAGAAAAGCTATCCTCCGCAAAACAACATACACCCCAACAATTGAGCTCATTAATCCAATTAATAAGGAGCCCCAGAGGGCATTTCTCATAAAGGGAAAAGAGAAAGCCTCCGCAAGCGAGTGCCACATATCAAACACCTCCTATGGGAAGTCCGAAGAACTCCCTTAGCCTTTCCGGAGATAGCATTTCTTCTTTCGTTCCACTGACAACCCTGCCATCGCCGAGCATCACTATCTTATTAGCTCTTTCCGCCACGACATCTAACAAATGGCTCACGAGGAGAATCGTTATCCCCTTTTCCCTGTTCAGATTTGAGAGGAAATCCATCATTCCCTTTTGGGAGGCGACATCAAGGTCTGTAATCGGCTCATCAAGAAGAAGAACCTCTGGCTCGCTCACGAGCGCTCTCGCCAAAAGAACCTTCTGCTTCTGCCCTCCAGACAACTCCCTATAAAGCTTATTCTCCATCCCCTCCAATCCCACAATCCTCAACGCCTCCCTTGCCTTATCCTCATATCTCTTCACCCTCCTCAATACGCCCACTTTTCTGTAAAGCCCCATTAGCGCGATTTCCAAAGCGGTTAAAGGATAAACCTCGTCCAGAAGGGAGCGCTGAGGGACATAACCGATGGAGAGGTTCGGCTTATAGAGAATCACCTGCCCTCTCATTGGCTTCAAAACTCCCGCTATCGCCCGCAAAAGCGTCGTCTTTCCCGCTCCATTCGGACCGACAATCCCCAAGAAATCCCCTTCCTCTATGAGGAGATTAACCGAGGGGAGGATAACCTCCCCTCGGTATCCCAAATAAACATCTTTAAATTCCAACAATGGCTTTCCCATTCCGCTCACCCCTTTAAAGCCCCTTTTATCCTGTTGATAATCACATCAAAGAGGGAGAAATAGTTGTCCGCTTCCTTCATCGCTCCCACCGCCGAGGGGACAACCACAACCTTAGCTCCTGTCTCCTTAGCCACCATATCGGCGAACTTGCGCGGATAATATGTCTCCAAGAGTATCAACTTCACGCCTTCCCTCTTCATATCATTTATCAGATTCGCTATATGGGCTGTGGAGGGAGGGATTCCCGGCTTTGGTTCAAGGGTGCCAAAGTAATCTAACTCAAAATACTTCGCGAAATAGGAGAAGCTTCTGTGATAGGAAACGAACTTCGTCCCCTTATAAGGTCTCAGCTCCTCTTTCCATTCCTTTGCCTTCTCCCTCAAACGAGATATGAAGCTATCCGCTCTCTTCTTGAAATATTCCTTGTCCCCTGAGGGAGCAACTCTTAGCAATCCTGCCAAGATGTTCTTGGCGATTATCTCCCCATTATCCGGGCTGAGCCAATAGTGGGGATTGCCGTAAATATGAATCTCCCCTTCCTTCATACTAACTCTTCCCTTGGGGACCTCCAGTTTCTTTATCCCCACGGAACAATCCACATAGCCGGGCGAGCCCCACATAATCTTCGTGTTGCGAGAGGCATCAACGAGGGCATCAACCCACATATCCAAATCCATCCCAACCTTAACCAGTAAATCGGCATCCCGCAAGTTAACCACCATACTGGGACGAGGCTCAACATAATGGGGGTCCCTATCGCCGGGAGCGAGGGTAATTACTTCCACCTTATCTCCCCCGATTTCCTTGGTGATAGATGAAAGAGTTGGCAATGTGCAGACGACCTTAATCTTAGCAAAGGCGGGAGAGAGGAGAAGCAAGAAAATGAAAACCTTCCAAATATTCCTCATTATTATCACCTCTTATTCTAAAGGGTGGGCATGAGGACCCATACCGAATATAACCTGAACCCAGAAGCGGTTATCCGCTCCGCTCGGGTTATCGGCGTATTGATATTCAAAGCGGAGGATGCTCGTCTCCGTCATATAGTTGCTGGCGATGAGGGATAAAGCTTTTTCCCTCCCTCCGCCCACGAGCTCGGAATTATCAAGCCTTAGCGCTCCCTCCCAATACTTCGTGAACTTATGAGCGCCCAAGAGATACCATCCACTGACTTTGTCCGTTGAATGCTTGGCTTTGAAAAATTCCGTTCGGAGCAAATCCCTTCCGAAGGCGCTGGGCCATCTCTTGAAGGTCATATCAAAGCCATAAATCTTCACGGGCTCATCGCCCGCTCCCCTTGCTCCGCTTATACCACTTTCCAATTCTCCGTCTTTATAGGGAGTAGATATCCACAATCTTGCTGTGTGCAAGGTCTTCTCCAACCCGGGCATTCCCTCACCTGCTTCAGGGAAGACAACCTGCCAAGTGGAAAGGTCAAGCTGGGTGAAAGTCTTGGTGGGAAAGAGATAGCTCAAAGTAGCTCCGTCGCTGATAAGACCATGCTCGCTGAATAGAGTGGTGAGGATGCTGGGATTATCCACATAGAGGCGATGATGGGGATGAATGGGATTTTCCTTCCCCAAACCTACTCTCATCCTGCCCGCCTTCAGCGTGAAGCCCTTCCCTAAATTGAGGAAGCTCACATATCCTTCCTCAATATGCGCATGGGACTCCCTCTCGCCAGTAGCTGGGTTTATATGCTCGTGGATGGACATTATCACATCTCCTCTTATTGTAGGATAAATCCAGCTCTGCAACGCTAATTCCACTTCCTCAAGCTTTACCTTGTTTCTATCCTCGTCCTCTTTATTTGAGGAAAATAGTGAATAGATATTGCCCACAATGCTTATCTCCGGCAGCTGGAGAGCCTTCATTATGCTTCCTCGTGGTGGTGGAGGAGTTTCCTCCTCGCTGGTTGTGTTCTCATTCTGGGCAAAGGTCAAGGGAAGTAAAGCCAAAACCAATAAAGATAACAGAACAATATGACGCATATTAAACACCTCCTTGGGGAATTTTTTAAGAAATTTAATTCTTTGAGCGAATGTGGGTTCTAAATGAGTTGAAGGGGTGGAGCTCTTATTGAATAATTCCTTTTTGATTCTGGTTTGTGGGGGAGAGGCTTAAAGATGATATAGGAGAAGCCGAAAAGTGAGAGATAAAGGAGAAGCGAGAGGAGGAAACAGAAGGAAAGGAGGATAGTCTCAAACTCGCATATGGGGCAAGGTATATCCTTAGAGAGCCCGGTGTTTTCATCTTGGGCGGAAAAGAATTTGAATTGGTTAGAGATAGGGTGATAATGAGCAAAGATGAGAGGTGTATATGAGAACACTATTATTAATAACCAGGTCAAAAAATGCTTTCCTCTCATCTTCATTAAAATAATTTTAACCACTTTCTTTCAACTTGCAAAACAAAAATTGATGCAATTGATATTTCAATTTACCACTTAACCCTTTTCCTTTCCTCAACAACCTTCTTGTAGAGAGCTATGGTCTTCTCCGCGCTTTTTTCCCATCGGAATTCTCGTAGAGCCAGGCGTCTTGCCTTTTCCCCCATCATTTTCTTTAACTCGGAATTCTCTAAGAGCAGCAAAATTCCCTGCGCTAGGGAAAGAGGGTCCCCCGCTTGTGTAATTATACCCGTTTCTCCGTTCCGCACCGTTTCGCTAAATCCCTTTGCATTGGAGGTCACCGGCGGTATCCCCACCGCCATAGCCTCCAATGCAACGATGCCGAAGGGCTCATACCTGCTGGGATAAACACATATATCCGCACACTTATAAAGCTTCGCTACCGTCTCATCATTCAGGAAGCCGGTGAAGAAGAATTTGGATTCCACTCCAAGATTTCTTGCCCTCTCTCTATAGCCTTCTATATCTCCTCTGCCCACTACGATGAACTTCGCCTGCGGAAAACGAGAAAGAACATAGGGAGCGGAATCAATCAAAACATCAACCCCCTTCTCCCAAACCAATCTCCCGACGAAGAGAATTAATTTCTCATCGGGGGCGACAAACCTTTCCCTGAAACCTTCTTCCACCTCCACATTAAACCTCTCCAAATCTATTCCATTTGGGATAACCTCAATTTTATCGGGTGGAACGGAGAGAACATTTATAACTTCTTCCTTCATAGCCTCACTGCAAACTATGACCTTCCAAGCCTCATAACCGAGAAGCCACTCCTGAGAATGGATATAGCGGGAAAGCGGCTCCGTTAATCCTCCCCTCCTGCCGAACTCCGTTGCGTGAATCGTCGCAATTAAAGGAATCTTGAAAGCATGCTTCAAAACCCTTCCCGCCATACAATTCAGCCAATCGTGGGTATGTATTATGTGAAACTTATTTTTATTCAGAAGGGGGATAGCAGATTGGATGCAAGCAAAATTTAGCTGGTGGATTCTATGGGCGAAATCCAATGGAAAGATGAAATTCTCCTCAACTCTGTGAATATGGACGCCCTCTCTCTCCTCATAGGGTGGAAGGTCTGGAGCAGAGGATGTGATTATATGCACTTCCACCCCCTTTTTCGCCAGAGCAGGGCATAATCCCCCCATATGCCTGCCTAAGCCGCCGATAATATTGGGAGGATATTCCCAAGCTAACATCAGAACTCTCACAATTCTCAACCTCCTCTAAAATAATCGCTCATCCTTATGCTCCATTTTCTCCCGCACAAACTCAATTGCTTTTTCCGAGAGGGAAATCGCTCTCTTAGCATCCTCTTCATCAAAGGCATTAGCGGGAATGCCACCGGGAAGAGCATCAGGATATCTTGTTGGGAGATAATATTTATCCAAAGAGGAAAGCTCCCTTTCTATCTTCGCGAAGGAAGGGTCAAAGCGTTTTGCATCATCACAAAGCTCAGCTAATGAGTGCCCCCAAACTTCCTCCGCCCCTTGGTAGAGAAGAAACGCTTTCAAAGCCTTTTCCGCAGCCTGTTGGGCGAGAAAGCAAGCGACATTGAATCTTCCACCAGCGAGGTTGAAGCGCGCGTCTTCCAAATCATGTATTGCCTGAGCAAGCCACCTCTCGCTCCTACTCCTCATATAACACCTTTCCTTCCCTCAAAGCGGTGCTAATAAATCCCCCTTCCTTAGCCATCTTTTCGAACTCCTCTGGCGTGTAAACGAAGATATCCATCGCTACTTTAGGAGATATCAATGAATATAGTTCCTCCAACCTATCCACAAATCTCTTGTCCGTCTCCTTCACTATAATCAAATCTATATCGCTGCCCTTATGGATATTACCTTTTGCAAGGGAACCAAAGAGAATTATTTTTTTCACTCCACTTTGGATTAATATAGGGATTATCCTCTCCAGTTCCTCCTGTAATTTCTTCAGCCTTTCATCTTTTAAGCCAATTTTGAAAGGCATCTCTTATTCTCTATTTAACCTCTCCTCTCGCCCTCTGCAATTTTTCCTTATAGATTGCTTCCATCCTTTTGTTATATTCGGGACCGCCATCTATATTGGCGCTCAGATAGAGGGGAGGCTCTATCCCCATCTGCCCCAGACGGTCAGCTGCCTCCACAACAATCGCTTGAACAATCGCTGCGCCGATAACTCCCGAGGTTGCTCCCGCGGGGACATCCGTTCCCTCTACCTTCATTATTGCGTCGCCCACTTCACCGCAGTTATCTATCACTATATCGGCAACCTCAAAGAGGCGCTTCCCACTTGAATGACGCGATGTAACCGAACGGGAATGCTTCAAATTCGTTATCGCTATAACCTGTAAGCCCATTTCCTTCGCTTGAAGGGCGACATCTATTGTGAAGGGATTCCTTCCGGAATTGGAGATGACGACTACCACGGAATGGGGTGGGAAATTGAACTTCTTCATTATCTCCCTTCCCACACCTTCCTCTTGCTCCGGTCCCTCCGGGATTGCGTCTGCGGGGAAAAATCCTCCCGCCCTTCCCACTCCCTCAAGTGCTATCATCCTTGCGTGCCCAGAACCAGAGAAATAAATTATCCCTCCCTTTGCAATAGCATCCGCGATTACCTTCCCTGCTTCCTCAATGTTTTTCCCCTGCGTGGTCTTTACCTTTTCTATCAACTCCTTCACTTTGTCAAGATACTCCAATCCTTTTGACATTATTGAACGACCTCCTTTTATAAGTATAATTTATTTACCTCTTTCAACTTTTCTCTAATTTGGGGTGGAACATCTCCTCCCCTTGCGATGATGAAGGCACCTGCCAGTGCCTCAAGGGGAGAATAATCAACTGGGGCATTAGGATAAGCTCTCCTTACCGCTCTTTTAAAGGAAACGAAGACATCCCTCCCCTTGAAGACCCCTCCACCAACGAAGAAACAAGGATTCTCCAATTTCAGGTATTCCGCCGCTTTCAGAGCGGAGTGGGCAAGACGCCTACCTGCTTCCCAAAGTATTTCCCGGCATACCCTTTCCTCCCTACACTCCCAAACCAGCTTGGCCAAAGAGGATATCTGATGCCTTTTGATGCCTTCCGCGTGTAGGCGATGAATGAGCTCCCCAACCGAATTAGCGGAAAAACTCCTAAGCACCTTCTCCGTTAGGCAAGGGCAATTCGCTTTCCCTAAGAAATGTCGCCCAACAGCCCTTAAAGCCATCAGACCAATATCCGTGGCGGAACCTTCATCTCCCAGGAGGGGACCAAGTCCATCTATTATCTTCTTATTGCCCATTGAGTCCTGAGCAACGGCAAAGCTACCCGTTCCCGCCCTTACCACCACCCCTTCCTTGCCCATTGGGAGGGCGGCGCGGAGCGCTGTCTCCACATCATTGGTCTCCAAGATTCTCCAATTCGGGAATAAATGGGAAATCTCCTCCCGCGCCCGGGGCGTTCCTCCTCCACCAGTGATAATCGTCCCATAGGAATTGGGAGGAAGCGAGCCCGCAACCTTCTTAACAGCCTCAACAATCGCCCTTTTAGCCTCATCCCAACCTATGAATAAGGGATTTGATGGTCCCTCTTTAGACCAATTTAGAAGATTCCCTTCTTCGTCCCAAAGGGCGCAAAGCGTTTTCGTTCCTCCTCCATCCACACCTATTATGAACTCCATAAGCCTCACTTTACAACGAACTCGCCCAGAGGATAGATGGGAATCATATTTTCCTCCACCCATTTTAAGGCATCAATCGGCTTGAGCCCGAGGATGGAGGGACAGGCGGAGAGCATCTCCACGAGGGAGAAGCCCTTGCCCTCTATCTGGGTTTGAAAAGCTTTGAGAACCGCTTTTTTAGCCTGAAGCACATAGCGAGGATTAGTGAGAGCTACCCTCGTTATATAGGCAGGACCATCCAGGGTTGAGAGAAGCTCACAGACCCTAATGGGATAGCCTTCCCTTTCGGGTTGTCTACCATAGGGAGAGGTGGTCGTCTTCTGACCGAGGATGGTGGTGGGAGCCATTTGACCACCCGTCATTCCGTAGACGGCGTTGTTGATGAAGAAGACGCTGATGTTTTCCCCTCGCGCGGCGGCGTGAACTATTTCCGCCATCCCGATTGATGCGAGGTCTCCATCGCCTTGATAGGTGAAGACTATTCTATCGGGAAGAGCTCGTTTTACGCCGGTTGCAACGGCGGGCGCTCTCCCATGAGCAGCCTCAATCATATCGCATTCAAAGAACTCATAAGCGAAGACGGCACAACCTACGGGGCAAATTCCTATCGTTTTCTCCAAGATGCCCAGCTCCTCAATCGCTTCCGCTATTAAGCGATGGGCAATGCCGTGCGTGCAGCCCGGACAATAGGTGAAATCAACATCAGAGAGAACCTTTGAGCGAGCGAAAACTTTCTTCATAATAGACCTCCTTAGTTAAAATTATTATAACACAACAACAGAATATATTAAAGTTTATGTGAAATTCTCCCATCTTATGCCACTTTACCTAAACCAAAAGAGAGGATTGTTTTTTATTGCACGCCCACCGAAGGCGGGCGTGGCAATCTCGTTTATATGAAGCCCCTGACTGTCATTGCGAGGCTTCTGTGGAGCAGAAGCCGTGGCAATCTTTTTTGAGATTGCTTCGTCGCTTCGCTCCTCGCAATGACAATGAAGAGGATAGAGAATTAGAAGGAGTCTCAAATGTTATGGAATTATACAGTTCCTTGACCTTTCCCCTTTTTTGTTGGTATTATTTATTTCGTGATGATAGAGAGATATACTCTCCCACCCATGGATAAAATCTGGAGCGAAGAATACAAGATTTCTAAGTGGCTCCAGGTGGAAACGGCTATTTTGAAAGCTTGGGCTAAACAGGGAAAGGTTCCAAGCTCGGTGGTGGAAGAAGTTGAGAAGGCAAATGTCGATTTGAAGAGGATGAAAGAGATTGAGGAGGAAGTAGGGCATGATGTCATCGCATTCGTTAAAGCAGCCACGGAAAACCTCTCAAAGAATGCGAAGCGCTTCTTCCATTACGGAGCGACCTCTTACGATGTAGTTGATACCGCTCTTTCTCTTCTGCTTAGGGAATCCGCAGATGTAATAATTGAAGAGATTCGTTCGCTCATAGAGCTCTTGAAGCAGAAAGCATTGGAATACAAGTTCACACCTATGATGGGCAGAACGCATGGTATGTTCGCGGAGCCGATAACTTTGGGATTCAAATTCGCTCTTTGGTTTTGCGAGATGGAGAGAAACCTGAAGAGGATGGAGGAAGCAAAAGAGGTTATCTCCTATGGGAAGATTTCCGGGGCAGTCGGTATTTTCGGCAATTCATCTCCGGAAATTGAGGAAATCGCCTTGAACGAATTAGGTCTTAAACCCGCACCCGTTTCTACACAAATACTCCAAAGGGATAGGCACGCCCAATACTTATCTGCCCTCGCCTTCATTGCTTCCTCCCTTGAGAAGTTCGCCACAGAGATAAGAAATCTCCAAAGAAGCAATATTGAGGAATTGCAGGAACCATTTGGAAGAGGGCAAAGAGGTTCCTCAGCTATGCCCCACAAGAGAAACCCCATAATATGTGAGAGGATTTGTAGCCTTGCCAGGGTGATAAGAGCATACCTCATCACTGGCTTGGAGAATATACCCCTTTGGGGCGAGAGGGATTTAACTAACTCCGCTTCAGAGAGGATTATCTTTCCCCAGGCTACAACCCTTACCCATTACATCCTCGTGAAATTCAAGGGAGTTCTGAGGGGACTGGTGGTGAACGAAGGGAAGATGAGAGAGAATATAGAGAAAACTCTTGGCACTTGGGGGTCGGAGAGCCTTATGTTGAGGCTCATTGATAAAGGGCTTACGAGGGACGAAGCCTACGAGCTCGTTCAAAAGCTCTCTTTTAAAGCTATGGAGGAAGGGAAAGAGCTTCGGGGGGTTTCTTTGAAGGATGAGACGATTAGAAACCTCCTATCTCCCGAGGAGATAGAAAGATGTTTTGACCTCAAGGAGCATTTGAGATGGATAGATTATATATTTAGGAGGGCAGGAATAGATGAAGGCTAAAGTTTACATACGCTTAAAGGAAGGAGTTTTAGATGTGCAAGGGCAAGTCGTCCTGCGGGCGCTTCGCAATCTCGGTTTTGAGGAAGTGGAGAATGTGAGGATAGGCAAGTTGATAGAGATGGAAATAAATAATCCATCAGAGGAGAGGATAAAGGAGATGTGCGAGCGAATGCTTGCAAATCCCGTTGTGGAGGATTACGAAATAGTAATTGAGGATAAATGATGAGCGGCGCCGAACTGGTTTCTTTAGCTTTAGCGGTTTTGGGCATAATCCTTGCCCTTTTGAATTTCTATTGGGGAAAGCTATTGACCCGCGAGACAAACGAAATCATCGAGCGGGAGGATAGAAGAGCGAAAGAACTTCTCAGCAAAATTGACGAATCCACAAAAGCTATACTGGAAAGGATGGAGCGTTCCAGTAAGGAATTCGCGGAGAGGGCGGAGGAGAACCGCAGGAGAATGGAGGAATCCACAAAAGCTCTTTTAGAGAAGATGGAGCAGAATAGGAGGGAGGAGGTGGAAAGAGCGGAGGCTTTCCTCAAGGAAATGGAAAGGACGAGGAAGGAAGAAGCGGAAAGATTAGAAAATCTCATTATGGAGATAAGAGATAGCACGAAGGCTATGCTGGAGAGAATGGAAAGGGAAGCGCGAGAAACGAACAGGTTTATAGCAAGTCTCATTAAAGGAGAAGCGGAAGATGTTAAATCTTTAATTAAAGACTTGATAAAGGAGAAAGAGGAAAAGGATTATGGCTAAAATAAAGTTCGCAACTGTTGTCTTTCCCGGCACCAACTGTGATATGGATTGCTATTATGTGGTTAAAGAGGTCCTCAAAGAGGATGTTGATTATGTTTGGCATACGCAAGACGACCTCTCCAACTATCATTGCATAATCCTTCCCGGTGGTTTCTCCTATGGAGACTATCTGCGCACTGGTGCCATCGCCAAGCTATCACCCATTATGGAAGCGGTTCAAAAAGAAGCGGAGAAGGGAAAGCTCGTTATAGGAATATGCAATGGTTTTCAAATCCTCGTTGAGGCAGGGCTTCTCCCCGGCGCTCTTCTCAAAAACACCAATTTACGCTTCCTTTGCAAGTTCGTCCATCTTCGCGTTGAAAATAACAAAACCCCATTCACCCATCTTTATCGGGAAGGAGAAGTTCTCCGTATGCCCATAGCCCATTTTGAGGGAAGATTCTTCGCTCCATCAGATGTTCTGAGTTCCATTGAGGATAAGAAGCAAGTCGTCCTCCGCTATTGCGACCCGGAGGGGAACCTGACCGATGAGGCAAATCCAAATGGCTCTCTGAACTTCATAGCGGGAATCGTAAACGAGAAGGGAAATGTCTTCGGACTAATGCCCCATCCCGAGAGGTGCTCAGAGAAAATTCTCTCCTCAGAAGATGGATTTCGCATATTCAAATCAATGGCTGAATGGGCTAAAACAAATCTTTGAAAGATTAATGAGGAGGTCAAAAGGATTCTATGAAAAGGAAACCTATCTATAAAGAGCTCGGACTCACAAGATACGAATACGAGAGAATCAAAAGGGCGCTTGGACGAGAACCAAACATAGTGGAATTGGGGATGTTTTCCGTGCTTTGGTCCGAGCATTGTGGATATAAACACTCAAAGAGATTTCTGAAGATGTTTCCGACATCCGCTCCCTGGGTGATTCAAGGACCAGGCGAGAACGCCGGTGTAGTGGACATAGGTGATGGCTTGTGCGTGTCTATGAAGATGGAATCACATAATCACCCTTCAGCGGTAGAGCCCTTCCAGGGCGCAGCTACAGGAATAGGCGGAATAGTAAGGGATATTTTAGCAATGGGCACTCGCCCAATAGCTCTCCTTGATTCCCTCCGCTTCGGTTCCCTTACATCCCCAAGGGTTAAATACCTATTTCAAGGGGTCGTATCCGGCATCTCCTTCTATGGGAATTGCCTACCCGCAGAGGAGAAAGTTGTATTAAAGCTAAAGGGAAATATGGAATGCATATCCTTGGAGGAATTAGCGGATAGATTCATCCCCAAAAAGGAAGATATCCCTCAAGCAGCGGAGATGGAGGATGTGCAAATCCTCTCCTATGACCCCAAAAGCCTATCCGTATGCTGGAAGAAAGCGCTTAAAGTCTTCAGAAGAAAAACTTCATCTTTCCTGGAAATCATCACCGCCTCCGGTAGAAAGCTCCTTGCCACCCACGACCATCCCCTCCTTACTTTCAAGGGAGGAGTTAGGTTTGTCAATGCTGGTGAACTGGAAAAAGGAGATACCCTCCTTCTATTCCAAGACCTTTCCTATCCACGACCAACGAGGGTCGTAGGAGTTAGAGATGTGAAGGAGGAGAGATGGGTTTTTGATGTTGAGGTAGAGGATACTCATATCTTTATAACTCAGGGAGGGTTCGCCGTTCATAACTGCATCGGTGTCCCCACGGTTGCGGGAGAGATTTATTTTGAGGATTCCTATGAGGACAATCCCCTCGTCAATGTTATGTGTGTTGGCTTGGGAAGGATTGAGGAGCTCCAGAAGGGAAGGGCGGAGGGAGTGGGCAACATAGCTGTGTTGGTGGGCTCAAGCACGGGACGGGATGGAATCGCCGGAGCGGCTTTCGCCTCCGTTGAGCTCGGACCGGAATCGGAAAGCAAAAGACCACAGGTTCAGATTGGCGACCCCTTCAGTGAAAAATTGCTCATAGAGGCGGTTTTAGAGGCGATAAAGACCGGCGCCGTAGTTGGGGTTCAGGATATGGGAGCGGCGGGGATTACCTCCTCAACGAGCGAGACAGCTGCGAGGGCGGGAACGGGAATGGAATTGGATCTGGATAAAGTTCCCCTTCGGGAAATCGGTATGACCCCCTTTGAGATAATGCTCTCCGAATCCCAGGAGAGAATGCTTCTAATCGTTAAAAAGGACGAAGAGGAGAAAGTCAGGAAAGTTGTAGAGAAATGGGGATTGAATTACGCTCCCATAGGGGTTGTAACGGATGATGGTATCCTCAGGGTTAAACACAAAGGCGAGGTCGTCGCGGAAGTGCCGGCGAAGCTTTTGGCTGAAGCGCCCCGCTATCGCCCAGAGCCAGTTAAACCCTCCTATATAGATGAACTCGCCTCCTTCAATCCCCTTGATTTACCAGAACCCGATGACTACAATCAGGTTCTCCTTCGCCTTCTTTCATCCCCCAATATAGCAAGCAAGGAATGGGTATATGAGCAATATGACCATATGGTTCTGATAAACACGGTAATTTACCCGGGAGGGGATGCCGCCCTCTTAAGAGTGAAGGGAACGAACAAGGGAATAGCCGTAAAGACCGATGGAAATGGCAGGTATGTTTACCTGAATCCCTACAAAGGAGGAATGATAGCGGTAGCGGAAGCAGCCCGCAATATCTCCGCAACTGGCGCTCAACCTCTCGCCATAACCGATTGCCTCAATTTCGGCTCGCCGGAGAAGGGAGAGGTGATTTGGCAGTTCAGTGAGGCGATAAAGGGGATGGCTAAAGCAGCCTCCTATTTGAATATACCCATCATCTCGGGAAATGTTTCCTTCTATAATGAAAGCCCGAATAGAAGGGTCTTTCCCACTCCCGTTGTGGGAATGCTGGGCTTGATTGAGGATATAGAGAAGCGAGTTCAAGCTGGTTTTCGCAATAAGGGAGATTTTATCGTTATCGTGGGCGAGACATTCCCCGAGTTGGGTGGCTCCGAATATCTAAAGGAGATTTTCGGAAAGATAGCGGGAGAACCCCCAACGGTTGATTTGGAAAGGGAATGGAGAGCAAACAAGCTCTGCCAAGAGGCAGCGAAACTGGGATTCCTTTCCTCCGCTCACGATGTAGCGGAGGGAGGATTGGCTGTTGCCCTCGCGGAAGCCTGCATTTTAGGGGGAATCGGCGCTACAATTGAGCTTCCCTCTCTCCCCTTGCCTCCCTCTCATTTCCTTTTCAGCGAAAGCCAAGCTCGCTTCGTCCTCTCCATACCACCAGAAAAGCTTCCCCTCTTTGAGGGCTTGGCGGATGAGCTCGGTGTCCCAATAACCATCATCGGGAAAGTTGGCGGGACCAGGCTTCATATTGAGACAGTGAAAGGAGAAGAGTTGATAAGTCTTTCCCTGAGAGATATAGAGGGTGTTTGGCGAGGTTCCATTAAGCGGATAATAGAGAGTTAACATCCCTATTTCGTTGAATAATCTCAGAGAGATATTGGACTCGCTAAAAAGGAAGGGGTTTGTCATTGCGAGCCTCCCGTAAGGGAGGGGTGGCAATCCACCTTTTTGTCATTGCGAGGCTTTCCGTAAGGAAAGCCGTGGCAATCTCGAAGAGATTGCTTCGTCGCTTCGCTCCTCGCAATGACAGCGTTGTGAGATTGGCTTCGCCAACACATTCTCCAACCCGTGGGGTTGGAGAACGAGATTGCCACGCCTGAACGCTTTAGTGTTCAGGCTCGCATCTTAATTTGTTTGATGTTTTTGATATATACGATGCTTCTTTTTCTTTCCCTCCATTAGAAAAGGATTAAGTTTTATACATAAAATCGCTATTTCTAATCTTTATCCCCCTCCGTTTCCAAAACCTATACCCATGCCAGCAATGACAAAAGCATCGGTTGCTTCGCTCCTCGCAATGACAATGAAGAGGATAGAGAATTAGAATGATTCTCAAATGTTATGAGATTATATATTCGTTTTACTTTTCCACACTAAACTATTAATATTTAAATTGGCGATGAAAGAAAGTTGTGGCGTTTTCGGGATATATGCCCCAGGTGAGGATGTAGCACGCCTCACCTACTTCGGTCTCTTCGCTCTCCAGCATAGAGGACAGGAAGCAGGAGGAATAGCGGTAGCAAATGGCGAGAGAATCTTCCTCCAAAAAGGCTTGGGGCTCCTCAATAATATCTTCACCGAGGAGATGCTCCAGTCCCTGGAGGGGCACTGCGCCATCGGTCATACCCGCTACTCCACAACCGGCTCCAACATCATCCTCAATGCTCAACCTATTTTCATATCTCATAAAGGAGTGAAATTAGCACTCGCCCATAACGGCAATATCACTAATTCCCTCTTCCTTTCCGCCCAACTAACCGACCTCGGCTTGACCATCAACTCCACCTCCGATAGCGAGCTAATCGGTCTCCTCATAGCAATTCAGGATGGGGAGGATATCGTTGAGAAGATAGCCAAGGCGATGAAATCCCTCAAGGGAGCCTACTCCCTTACGATACTCACTCCCGATAAAGTGATAGCCGTGCGCGACCCCTACGGGATAAGACCACTTTGTATCGGAAAGCTCAACGGTGATAAGTGGGTTTTCGCCTCGGAAAGCTGCGCTCTTTCCTTGGTGGAGGCGAGCTTCGTGAGAGAAGTCGAGCCCGGGGAGATAGTTGTTGCGGGTGAGGAAGGGCTCAAGAGCTATAAAGCAATCCCTTCTCCTCGCAAGGCTTTCTGCATCTTTGAGTTCATCTACTTCGCTCGTCCTGATTCTTATATAGAGGGAGTTAATATTCACTTGGCAAGACGGAGAATGGGAAGGATTCTCTTTGAGGAAGGGGCTGTTGAAGCCGATGTGGTAATAGGCGTTCCCGATACGGGAACCGCCGCCGCTATAGGCTTCAGCGAGGCATCGGGCATACCCTATGGCGAGGGGCTTCTGAAAAATAAGTACATCGGGAGAACATTCATCCTTCCTGACCAGAGGATAAGGGATGTGGGGATAAAGTTGAAGCTCACCCCAATCGTTGAAACAATAAAAAATAAAAGGGTTGTCCTCGTTGATGATTCAATCGTGAGAGGAACAACGACAGGGAAGATAATAAGAATGTTGTTTGAGGCGGGAGCTAAAGAGGTCCATGTGCGCATCTCCTCTCCTCCCATTGCCTATCCTTGTTTCTTCGGCATAGATACTGCGGTTCGTTCCGAGCTAATAGCTTCCCGTCTCTCGGTTGAGGAAATCAGGGATTACATAGGCGCTACTTCCCTGAAATATCTCTCCCTTGAAGGCTTGATTCGTGCTATCGGACTCCCCAAGGAGAATTTCTGCACTGCTTGCTTAACTGGGGAGTATCCTGAGGAAATCCCCGAGCATTTCCATAAACTCCTTTTGGAGCAAAGATAAAGGGGGAAATCTTTATGACTAAACAAGAATGGCCTCTCTTCAAAGGCAATCCTTTGAGGCAGAGCAGATATGAAGGGCGTTGTTTTCTTCCCCTCACACCGCTCTGGCGCTTCAATGGGGGGTATCGCATTCGCTCCTCCCCTGTGGTTTCGGGAGAGAAGGTCTTCACAGCTTTGTGGAATGGGGAAGTAATAGCTTTGGATATCAAGACGGGCACACCCCTATGGCGTGTGGATTTTCACGGTCCAATCTTCTCCACTCCCTGTGTTGGAGGTGGGAAGGTCTTCATCGGCACATCTCTGCGCTCTTTTCACGCCATTGATGAGTTGAGCGGAAAGGTCCTTTGGAGCCTAAGCGTAGGTGGGGCAGTTGATTCTTCTCCTCTCTATATAAGGGGAAGGGTTTATTTCGGTAGTGATGATAAGTATCTATATTGCGTCTCGGCGCAGAAAGGAGAGGTTCTTTGGCGTTTTTCCGCGGGGATGTGGGTGTTCTCATCCCCAGCGGCAGCGGAGGGGAAAATCTTCTTTGGGGCACAAAACGGCATCTTCTATGCGCTAAGTGAGGATGGGAAGCTTATTTGGCAAACCAGAATAGGTGGATTGATAAGGTCTACTCCCGCAATAGATAAGGGAAGAGTTTTCGTTGGTTCGGGCAATGGACGCCTCTTCTGCCTTGATGCGGAGACAGGGGAGATTATCTGGTCAGCTCGCGCCTACGACGCCATAGAGAGTTCCCCAGCTGTCTATGAGGATAGAGTATATGTTGGCTCGGATGACGGCTACTTCTACTCATTTGATGCTCAATCAGGACGCACTCTCTTCAGATTGAAGCTCGGCAGCCCGATAAGGTCCAGTCCTCTCTGCTTCAATAATGCCGTTCTTTTTGCCACACTCAACGGCATCTTTTATGGAATAGATACGCAAACTGGCGAGGTAAAATGGGAAATGAAAACTGGAAGCGAAGTTCACTCATCCTTTGCCGCTTCTGAGGAAGGTGTTTTCGTGGGGGCAGATAATGGAATCCTTTATGCGTTTAGCCATTCCTGATAAAAGTCATAAGGAAAGGGGATGTGCCCTCTATGGAGCGAACTAAAATAAGAATCGGCGTTCTCGCCTCGGGGAGAGGCTCTAACCTTCAAGCCATAATGGATGCCTGTAAAAGCGGCTATATTCCCGGAGAGGTGGTCTGCGTCATCTCCGATAAAAAGGACGCTTTCGCTCTGGAAAGAGCGAGAAGGGAGGGAATTCCCGCCATCTTCCTTGACCCATCTAAGTATTCAAGCAGGGAGGATTACGATAGGGCGCTTGCCCAAACCCTCAAAGAGCACAAAGTAGACCTTGTCTGCCTTGCGGGGTTTATGAGAATCCTCACCCCTCCCTTCATAGAGGAATTCCGCAACAGGATAATGAACATCCATCCCGCCCTGATTCCCTCCTTTTGCGGGAAGGGGATGTATGGACTGAAGGTCCACAAAGCTGTTTTGGATTTCGGAGTAAAGGTAACGGGATGCACTGTGCATTTCGTTACCGAAGAGGTTGATTTGGGTCCGATAATAGTGCAGATACCGGTGATGGTTCGGGAAGACGATACCCCAGAAACCCTTTCCGAGAGGGTCTTGAAAAGAGAGCATAGAGCTTATCCTTTAGCGATAAAGCTTTTCGCCGAGGGACGTTTGAAAATAGAGGGACGAAGGGTTCGCATCCTCAAGAACTCCTGACAGGAATAAAAATTATAATTTCCTATTAATTTAAAAAATATATTGCTTCGCTATCGCTCGCAATCACAGACTAATCGTCATTTCCCCAGCTTCCCAAAGGGAAGCCACGGCATTCTCTACCTCTTTGTCATTGCTGGCATTGGTAAAGGTTTTGGAAATGTTGGAGGGATAAAGAGCACAAGTGGCGATTGGGAATGAAATTTAACTCTTTTCTAATTGAGGGAGAGAAAATGAGGTATCGTGGATGTTAAAAATAAATTTTATAATTTGGGGCTATTTGGACGGTCCCATAAGAGTGGAGAAGACCAACACATTATTAAAAACCTATACCCATAGATGCGAGCCCGCCGAAGGCGGGCGTGGCAAATCTTATCTTTAAAAGCATCAAAGCCCCCTAAAATAGAGTGTCCGATATGCTATGGAGTCATATAACCTATTGTTTGATTCTCAATTTATCCCTATAATTTGAAAGCAAAATTAGGAAAGGAGTGCTATGATGAACATAAAAATTATTTTATTAGTTCTCCTTTTCCTTCATCTCTTCGCCCTGAATAGGGCTTTCTCGGAAGGGGAGATTTCTATTGAAAGCGTCCCTTACGCAAGTGAGGAGGAGCTCCGTTCAGTATGGATTCCCCAAGGAGATAGTCGTCCAGCCTCATTAGCGACTGAAAATGAGAGAAAAATTATCAAGTTTGAGCTGAATTTTCCCGAAGTTAAAGATAGATGCTACTGGGATAAGGTCATTAATCTTGACCTTAGCGATTGCGAGAGAATCGTCCTGAAAATAAAGGCAGATGACCCATCCGAGCTCGGCAATTGCCACCTTTACTTTCAAAGTAAAGAGGGTTGGTATGCTTGCGCTTTTCGGGTTGAAAAGAAAGGTTGGCAGGAAATAGTTCTCCGCAAATCTACATTTTCTCCTGAGGACAATCCCGGGGGATGGAATAATATCACGAGGATTAGAATTTCCTTTTGGAAGCCCGCAAAGCTTGAGCCCAAGAGAACCGCTGTCTACCTCGCAGGGATAAGAGCTCTTCCCTCAATTTCGGGAATATCAATAGTTTTCGGGGATGCGACGATTAAAACTGGAGGTAGGGAAGCGGGTTCCGTTAGGGAATGTTTTGAGGGGATGACCTCAATTCTTGATGGTCTTGGCTTTGATTATTCCACCACGAGCGATAGCGAAATAGAGAGGGGAATAGATGTAAACAAATGCAAAATCCTCATCTTCCCCTATAATCCCGACATCACGGATAAAGAAGCGGAAGAGGTAGTGAACTTCATTAATGCGGGTGGAAAAGTTCTTATATTCTATTCTTTACCCTCCAGTATCGCAAAGGCGATAGGGATAGAGGAATATGTTTATCGTCCAGCAAGCCCTGTTGGGGAGTTCGCTGCTGTGATATTCAAACCAAATGTGGTTGATGGGCTGCCTGAGGAAATGAGGCAAGGCTCCTGGAATGCGAATATTCCCACAAAGTTAAGCGATGATGCGAAAGTAATCGGCGAGTGGGTTGATGCAAAAGGCAATCCCACGGGGCTTCCCGCGGCTATCGTCTCGCCAAGGGGCTTTTATTTCGGGCATATACTTTTGAATAAAGAAGAGGGAAGGCAGATGATTTTAGCTATTTTGGCGAACTTATCGCCTGACCTTATCCCTATTATAAGAAAGACGATAATCGCAAATGCGGGAAGAATCTATGGCTTTGAGAATTTTGCTGAGGCGAACGAATATATAGAGAAGAAGGCAAAGGGATTAAGGAAAGAGAAGGCGGACATTGTTTTGAGTTTCCTTAGCCGAGCGAAGGAAGATTTTATTAGGCTTCAAAAGGCAACTAATTTAAGTGAAGTTTTCAAATTATGGAAGGCGGTGACAACCAATATGAAGGAAGCATACTCTCGTTGTTTTGAGAGCAGGAGAGGAGAATTCAGGGCTGTTTGGTGCCACTCCGCTTTCGGAGTCGAGGGCTGGAGCTGGGATGAGGCAATCAGATTCCTCAAGGAGAACAATTTCAAGGCGATTTTCCCCAATATGCTTTGGGGTGGGCTCGCCTATTATCCCAGCGAGGTGCTACCCGTTGCCGAGGCAGTTAAGGAAAGAGGAGACCAAATCGCTCAATGCCTCTCCGCCTGCAAAAAATACGGCATTGAATGCCACATCTGGAAGGTGAACTTCAATCTGGCAAATGCGCCGAAGGGATTCGTGGATAAGCTGAGGCAAGAGGGGAGGCTACAAGTTGATAAAGAGGGTAAGGAGGTTTTATGGCTCTGTCCCTCTCATCCCGAGAACTTCAAATTGGAGCTGGAGTCTATGCTTGAAGTGGTTAGGAAATACGATGTTGATGGAATCCACTTTGACTACATCCGCTATCCCGATGCCAACTCCTGCTATTGCGATGGGTGTAGGAAGAGATTTGAGGAAGAAAAGGGAGTAAAAGTTGAGAATTGGCCTCAGGATGTGATAAGCGGTCCTCTCAAAGACCTTTACGCTGATTGGAGAAGGGAGCAAATAACGAAGCTCGTGAAGGCAGTAAGTGAGGAGGCAAGAAAAATCAAGCCCTCCATAAAGATATCCGCTGCTGTTTTCCAGGATTATCCCAATTGCAGGGAATATGTGGGGCAGGATTGGAAGCTTTGGGTTGAAGAGGGTTATTTGGATTTCGTCTGCCCGATGGATTATACGGATTCCAACTCCAAATTTGAAAGCCTCGTTAAGAATCAAAAGGAAATAATCAAAGGCAAGATTCCCTTCTATCCCGGGATTGGTGCCTTCATCATCCCCGTTGAGCAGGTCTTACAGCAAATAGAAATCACTCGGAAATTGGGCGCTGAGGGATTCATCATCTTCAATTACGATACAAGACTGGTTGAATATCTCCCCTACATAAGCAAGGGAGCAACGGAAACGCCATAAAATTCATTAATTGAAAGGAGGATAAATTATGCCGGAGAGAAGAGCCAGAATTGCTTTTATCGGATGTGGAGGGCATGCCACTAATTCCCTCTATCCCACAATCCACACCATCCCAGTTATAGACCTTGTAGCGGTCTGCGATTTGAAGGAAGAGCTGGCGAGGCGAAATGCTCGCTATTTCGGTGCCCTTCGCTGGTATACCGATGTTGACGAGATGCTCTCAAAAGAGGAACTTGATGGCGCGATAATCGTTGGAACGCCCCAGATGCATTGCGAAATTGGCAAGAAGTGCCTTGATGCAGGACTGCCAATTTTCGTTGAGAAACCGTCAGCCGTCTCCTATGAGGAGGCAGTTGACTTGGCAAAGTATGCAGATGCGAAAGGGCTATGGGGTGCTGTCGCTTATATGAAACGCTATGCGGTCTGCTATCAGATGGCGAAGAGGATAGCGGAGAGCGAGGAATTCGGAGGCATCCATTTCCTTGAGGCGAGATTCTCCAATGGTCCCTATCCCGCTATTTGGGGAATAGAGGACCCCGCTAAGGCATTTTTAATAGGGCAAGTAGTCCACATCTTCAACCTTGCTCGCTTCTTCTGTGGCGAGATACGAGAGCTTTATGCCAAGCTTTATGTCCTAACGCCGAATATGTTCGCTTATGGCATATCCGGTGAATTTGAGAGCGGAGTTCCCTTCGTTATGAATTTGAACGCCTTGGAGGCAAGCGATTGGAAGATAAGCGAGAGGCTTGCACTCTCGGGAAACGGCTGTTGGCTTGAAGTAACTGATATGCTTCATCTTCGCTATCATCCGAGAAATCTTCCCTTTAAAGAATTTACTGTTGGTGGAAGAACCCAGACGATTGAGTGGAATCCCGAGTGGACGGAATTATTGGCTACGAAAGCTGAGGGAGCCTTTGGCTATAGGGGTGAGATAGAGGCATTCGCCCTTGCCTGCTTGGGAGAGGGGAAGCCGAAGAGCACCCTTTGGGATGGCGCCAAGGACCTCAAAATCTCCGAAGCAGTTTGGGAAAGCGCCAATTTAAATAAACCCGTGAGATTAAATCTGAAATAGGAGGCGAATGAAATGCTGAAAATTGGAATGGTTGGAGGAGCAAATGCTTGGCATGCGAGAAGCTTCTCCGAAATGCTAAATGGCTATGATGAGGATTTGGCTCGCCAGCATAAGTTTCCTCTTTATAAGACAAAATTGGAGGGAGCGAGGGTTACTCACATCTGGGACCCGGATAGGGAGGCAGCTGAACTCATAGCGAAAATCTGCGGAATAGATAAAGTCGTGGACGAGATGGAGGATATGATTGGGGAAATAGACGGCGTCATAATCGCTGATGACAAAACTATGCAGCATCAGAAAAGGGCGATTCCCTTTCTAAAAGCTGGTTTGCCGACATTTGTGGACAAGCCCCTTTCGCCTTCAATTGAGGAGGCGGAGGAGGTTATCAATCTCGCAAGAGAATATAAGGCTCCCTTTATGTCCTGCTCCGCTCTGAGATATGCCAAGGAAGTGGAGGAATTCCTCGCTAAAAAAGAGGAGATAGGAGAGATTTTAACGGGAAATAGCATCTGCAGCGGCGATTTAATCTTCTACGGAATCCACGCTATGGAGCAGTTATATGTCTGCATAGGACCGGGAATAAGGAGCGTCCAGAATGTTGGTGATGAAGGGAGAGATATAGTGATAATAACGAAGGAAGATGGCAGGAAATTCGTCCTAACGGTTTATAAGGAGATATCCTATCTATTCCAGATGAATCTATATGGGACGAAGGGTTGGCGGGAGATAAGGGTTGAGGATAGCGATTATTTCTATTCAAATATGCTGAAAGCATTTCTCAGAATGGTGGAGACGAAAGAGCCACCCTTCCCCGCGGAGGAGACGCTGGAGATAATAAAGACGCTCGTCCTCGCCCGCCAATCCGCCCAAAAGAAAGGCGAGATAGTCTATCTCTAATTGAATTTGCAGAGAAAATAAGCAAAAGAGCGATTATTTTGCCTCGCAGTTTGGAGGGCAAAATAATCCAAAAGTGCCTGCAAAAAGGCTTTTCTTGAAATGAAACTTCTTGGTATCAGTTTGTCAAACTGTTCTTTAGTTAGAGTGTTCGTATCGGGAGATGATGGCTTTATCCTAAGTTTCCTCCTGTTAACATCATCCACACCGGCGAGATACCAACTCTCTATCTCGGGTTCCGCGATAAGGATTCTATCTTCATCAATAAACGGATAGCTCCTTTTTATGTCCTCTTTCCTCGCCGTTATACAGGGGAATCTATCTTTATCCGCATCCGCGACAAAAATATATTCTACTCCTAACCCCTTTTCTCCCAAAGCTTTTATCCCAGCGAGACACTTCTTCACTTCGTTTAATGGCTTTTGAGCATATTTTATTATTTTAATGCTATAATATTTATCGCCAAAGACTTCTTCCTTTATCGCATCAAAAAACAGCTCGTCATCATCGCCTTCAACGAAAATGAAAAGCTCTTTATACTCCATCATCAAAATGTCAGCAGATTCTCAACATATAATTCCTCAATACCTATTTCTTGTTCCAAGAATGTTTTCACCTCTACCTTATCAGCTGGGCGAGAGATATGGGAAAAGCCCTCCTTATCTCTATAAATTAATAAGAGATTTTCAAGCCCAGCATATCGCACAACCTCCGGATTATGGGTTGTCAGGATAATTTGCTTATTTTGTGATGCCTCTTTCATCATCTCAACAACTTTGGAAATGAGATGGGGATGAATGTTCCTTTCCGGCTCTTCTATTATCACCAAAGGCTTTTTCTCAAAGTAGAGAGCAAGAATTAAAGCTGTAAGATTTATCGTTCCATCGGAGATGAGAGTAGCCGGGAGATATTCTTTATAATATGCCTCCTGCAACTTAACCAGAAGCGATTTGTCAGCGAATTTCTCCACATCCAATTTGTTTATAAATGGAAGGAGATTCCTCATAAGATAGAGGAATTGCTCTCTATTCTTCTTATCTGCGAGTATTTTCTTCAAAACGAGAGCGAGATTGCTTCCATCCTCTTCCAATTCCGATTTCCCAGCAATAGGAATTGCTCTTTTAGGCAATTTGGGGTCGAAGTCATAAATTGAAATATCATCTAAACCCCATGCGAAAACACGTTCTAACCCCGTAGGATAGACAAAGACCCTCCTCCCTACGGGTAGAATTTCGTCTATTTCTAATAGGAAGCTAAAGGGGTGTTCTATTATAAGATGCTCTTGAGGAATCCTGTCCACGGAAAGCGGGTTAAGCAAAGAGGGAAGATGAAGAATTTCACCATTTATCTGGAGCTCCCTTGGTTCAATTCCTGAAGTGATTTTCCCAGCGGCGTCCCTAGTTAGCTGAATTATCCCCGCCCCAATCGCTTGCTTCTCAACCAATGTTTTCCTCTTTTTCCCGTCCTTTTTCCTTTCCTCTTCGTGAAGTACAACAAAAAGACACTTAGAAGAAATTATTTCCCCAGATATTAAGTATCTTTTCCCTTTGGAATTTATATTACATGAGTAAGTAGTTTCCGCAGGTTTTACCCCAATTATCCTCTCGCCCGGGAGCTCAATAGCTCTTTTCCATTTGACAGGAAACACAAACTCAATATGTATATTCTCCTTATCACCTAAGGAAATATTGCGAAGATATTCAATCCCGCCTTGATAGGAAATAGCGTTTTCAAGACCTTCCTTAACTATATCCCTCAAGAACTTGAAAATCTGAACGAAATTTGATTTCCCCGAAGCATTTGCCCCTATAACAACATTGAAATTCCCCAGCTCGACTTCCACATCCTTAAAGCTCTTGAAATTCTTCACTCTCAGCTTCTTTATCAATCTAATATCCTGTTTTTCTTTCGCTTCCATTAAACATCACCGCTAATGATTATATTTTCTCTAAAAAGAATGTCAAATTTCTTTCACCTCGCCTTCTCTATCAAAAGAGCCCAGTCGCCTTCACTGGGGGAAGTGAAATAGTGGGCTCTATCCCCATTGAACATCCCTTCACCTTTAAACATTCCCTCCCTCGGGTCAAACCAGCGATAGCGGAAAAGACCAGGACTGTTTAACCTCAATTGTATCCTACCTCGGTAGGGCAGATAAACGACATAGCTTTTGCCCGCCTCACCCAAAGCGAAAGCCGTTCCCTTCACTACCACCTCATCCATCGGCTTCATCCTCCAAAACTCCACTTCCCTCCCTACCTGAGCTATATATCCCATCTGCTTATAAACCTTATCCCTGAGAGGATTCAACGCTCCTCCACCAGTTTGTGGCGATAAGGCGCTATCCAGGAAGTCAAAATGCCCTCCGCTAACGAAAGCAGTCCAAAAAGCCCTCCTTATCACATCCTCCTCCGGTTCTCCTATCCCATCCGTGTCCATAATAAGAGGCTGATTGAACCTTTCATAAGCCTTCTTAAATCCCTCCTTCAAAGCCTCTAAATTCCATACCTTTATCCCCGCTCCATCGTGATTGGGCATATCCAATGGCATAACCAAATGCTTTATCCTCTGCCCTTTCTCCTTCTCCTTGATATATTTCCCCATTTCCTCCTCCCACTCTCTATCGTAATAATTCTCATTCGCTACCTCAAAGAAGATGTTCTCGTAGGGAGCGCAAACTTCCAAAAGCTTATCAATGAACCTCTTCTGATAAGCGACTATTTTCTCATCTTTCAAGCTGCAGAATTCCAACCCCTTCCCATCGCCGTTCTCATCTGCATTCACTCCATTCACATTGTTCGCCCCATTGAAGCAGTGCCTATCCCAGTGCCCCTTGGAGTTCTTCAAACACCAAGCATCAAATATAACCAACTGGAGATAAATCCCCTCCCTCCTCGCCGATTCCAAAACCTCCTTTAGATGTTTGAAGAAAAATGGATTGAATTTGTCAAGGTTGAACTTCGGTTTTCCATCCTTAGCCAAGCCCGGGCCAGTTCGTTCATAGGGGCAGAGCCAATTCTCCTCTTCCCATCCCCACATAACCCAAACCCTGGCGAAATTGAGGGAATTATCTTTTAGCCGGCGGAAGAAGGATTTATAATCAAATGTGGGGTCGGAGAAGATATCCCAGACATAAAGACCGGTCAGGAGAAGGGGCTTTCCCTTTGGGTCAGCGAAATAATGGGGATTTTGGGGAAGAATGGACAAAACGCCCATTAAAAACGGAATCGCCATAGCTTTCACCCGCCTTTGGATAAGTTTAAAGCCCATACTCATCCCAAAATGTTAATTCCTCTTTCCTCAACAGCTTAGCCGCCACTATTCCTGCCGCACCAGCTGCGAGGAAGAACTCCCTATCCTCCTCTATTCCCCTGCCCATCGTCTTGACGCTTATCTCGTGCTCCCTTAAAAGGGTAAGTGCTGGCTCACCATCCTCAACAACCACCCTATGTCTACCTATTATATCTGAACCAGTGAGGTAATCTTTCAAGAGAAGCATCTTATCCTTGGGCAAGATGGGAAGAGGAACGATTGCGGAAACCAAAGACAGCTCGCCTAGGATGGTGCGTGAATGATGGGAGAGACCGAAATGTCTCAATCTCTCCTCGGCGAAACTTATCCTCAAACAAGCAATGGGCATCCCACCCAAGGTATAAGCTGCGTTCAGGGCTATGACTTGGTCTATTCCCGAGAAGCCAAGCCTCGTCCTCGTTCCCACATTGCCCGGTCCCTGGGAAACTATCACGATGTTGGCTCCCGCCACCTTATGGGCAATCGCCAAAGCGGAATATATATTGACAGCCTCGTAATCGCCGCCGAAGGCTTGCCCACAGGTTATAGTTGCATCTATGAATCCTTCCTTCTTCAAAGCATAAACGAGGTCGCTCAAGGGAAGGGGAAGGCAGGCGGAATCGGTCATTATGTAGGCGATTTTAGCCTCTGGATGTTTATATCTCGCTCCCGCCGCAACTCCCGCTATCTGGCTATGGAGGATGCAACAGACGACGGGAATGTGGCGGAGGCTCTTGAAGGAGTCAAACGCCTCCCTCATCGGATTCCCCTCTTCCTCGGTTGAGAAAACAGCGAACTGAAGAGGCGTATAGCGAAGCTTCATTATGTGTCCCTTATCCTGGTGGGAAAAAGAGGGGTTGCTCAGATTTGCGACAACGAAGTGATAGCCACCCGTGCCAAGGGCAAGTTCCACCGCTGTCGTGTTCAAAAGGACCCTATCCCCCGCTTTCACAATTCCCGTCAATTGGGGGAAATTATATGCTTTCTCCTTTCTTTTCCCTATCTCAACCTCTATCTCTTGGAGGTTCTCCCTCTCTTTTATAATTGAGAGAACCTTCCCTCTCTGAAGGAATATCGTCGGCAAAGAGGTCTTATTCCTCCTCGGACCTCAAAGTGTTTCCTTAAACCATTCAAGGGTGAGGTTTATGACCTCGTCCTCCCATTCGGGCGAGGAAAAGGTATGGTCGGCTCCCTTGACGATATGAATCTTCGCCTTTCCTTCCTTTCGCTCCTTCAATCTCTCATAGCATTCCTCTGCTTGGGAGTAGGGGATGAAATCAGCCTCTCCGTGGACGAGGAGAACGGCGCCAGGGAATTGGACGATTTCCTCTATTGGGTCTATTTGGGGTAGAATCTCAAAGAATTTCCTTCCGACCTTGTTTCCTCCCATATTTATATAGCCCTGCTTTTCCAGGGACTCCTTGCCCTCTGGTGTCAGGTTCGCCAAGATTTCCTTCGGCTTATAGGCTGCAGACCAGAGAACGACGGATTTGAGGAGGTTCTTCACTCTTCCCGCAAGGCAGGCGGAAACGCAGCCTCCCATACTTAGCCCGACGATGCCGACTCTATTGTAATCCACGAAATCCTGCATAAGGAGGAAGTGGAGGGCGGTGTATGCGTCCGAGATTTCCTCCTCAATCGTCATATCCTCAAATTTCCCTTCGCTTTCTCCCGAGCCTCGGAAGTCGAAGCGCAGGACGGAGATGCCATTTTCCGCCAATCTCCTCGCCGTTTTGACGAAGAGAAAATGGGCTTCCATCCTCTGACCGGTGAAGCCATGGCACATCACAACTGCGGGAGTCTTCTCTCCCGCGATGTGCACCATTCCAACAATACGCTGATTCTTGTTATAGAAGGAGATGAACTGTTCTTTCATAGTATGGAGATTATAAATCTTGGAGAATATAAAATCAAGACAATGAACTGAGCCTTCAAACCTTTGGACTCGTTAAAAATAGAGGGGTTTTCTTTTTGTTCATTGCGAGCCTTTCGTAAGGGAGGGATGGCAATCTCGGTTCGCAAACCAAAGGTTTGCGAACTGTGTTGGCGAAGCCAATCTTGTCTTTTGCTCCTAATAGTTACAATGAAGAGGATAGGGAATTAGAAATGTCTAAAATGTTATGGAATTATACATTAAGTTGACAATTCACATTCTCCCAATTAGAATTTAATATGAAATGATATCTTATAGGCAGGTGAAACTATGAAGCTAATCAAGTTAAGACAAAGGAAGAGATATAGAACGCATGGCTTCCTCGCAAGGATGAGCACTAAGGGAGGAAGAAGAGTTCTTAAACGCAGGCGCCAAAAAGGGCGCTGGAGGTTAACCGTTTGACCCTCCCTCGTGAAAACCGCTTACTACACACTAACGAAATTAAAGAGGTCTTTGCGAAAGGGAAAAGAAAAAGGGGCTCATTGTTATCTATTTATTATATGCCCCTGGAAAACGGCGAATATAAAATGGCTGTAATAATCAGAAAACAAAAAAGAGCCACTGAGAGAAACCGTATGAGAAGATTGATAAAGGAGGCTTATCGCCTTCTTCTTCCTCGCTTCCGGAGAGGTCATCATATCGTTGTTATGCCCCTCCCGTCCGCTATTGAGAGGTTGAAGAAAGCGAAAATGCAGGAAGTGAAAGAAGAGATGGAGAGAATCCTCCATAAGAGTGGGATTTTATGATGACTAAGCTGCCGAGATATTTCTTAATCGCTTTTATACGCCTCTATCAAATCGTTTCCTCTCCCTTCCCACCTTCCTGCCGATTTGTCCCTTCTTGTTCTCAATATGCGATTGAGGCGATAGAAAAGCACGGTGCCCTTAAGGGATTGTATCTTTCGGTCAGACGCATTCTTCGCTGTCATCCCTGGAATCCCGGAGGCTACGACCCTGTCCCCTGAGGAGAGAAAACTATGCAGAGACGCCAAAATGTCCTCGCTTCCTTGATTTTCCTCTTACTTATGACGGGCATATTCCTTCTTCCCTGGCTCTTCTATCGTCCGAAGCCACCACCTCCCGTTCCCGAGGAAAAAGTTGCGAAGATTTTCAAGAAGGCAGAGGAAAAGGAGAAGAATTCCCTTACAATCTATGAGGCTATTAAACTCTATGAGGAAATAATAAAGAAATATCCATTAAGTGAGAAAACTCCTTATGCTATCCTCCGCTTAGGAGAGATATACGAGAAAAAATTGGATGACAAGAAAAAGGCTCTCCAATTTTATATGCGTTTGGAACAAGCTCCGTTCAGGGATAAGGAATTGGAGATAGAGGAAAATGGGAAGAAGATAAGGTTGCCCGCATATGAGGTAGCACTCCGCAAGTTGGACGAATTGCATAAAAACGACACCCTTTACAAGCTGATGGATTTCCTGGTAAGGCTTTTGGGGAAGAACCGCTCCTATAGCTATGTCCTTGCCCTCGTTGTTTTGGTTATTTTGGTGAGATTGCCACTCTGGCCCATCACAAATGCTCAGTTCCAGAATATGAAGAAGATGCAGGAGATTCAACCTCGTATTGTGGAGATACAGCGAAAATACAGGAACGACCCTCGCAAACTTCAGAGAGAGACCGCTCGCTTATTTAGGGAGGAGAAAGTCAATCCGTTTTCCGGCTGCCTGCTTTCTATAATTCAGTTGCCCATCTTCTTCTTCCCCTATTTTATGATTCGGGATTATGCCTACCAATTCAACAAAGTGGGTTTTCTCTGGATAAAAAGCTTGGCTCAGCCAGACCTTCCTCTCTTCATAATCTACACTATAAGCCTCTTTCTTTCAATGTGGCTAACTTCTCCTTCCGACCCCCAACAAAGGCAGCAAAGTATGATGATGTCAATAATGATGCTTTTCTTCTTCATAATGTTCTTCCGCTTTCTCCCTTCGGCTTTCATTTTCTATTGGCTTCTTTTGAATATTGTCACGACTGTTCAACAATGGCTTATAATGAAGAAGCCGAAGACATCGGTTGAGAAGGTGAGTTGAGATGAGGAGTGTTGAGGCAACAGGAAAGACGATTGAGGAGGCGATTGAGAAAGCATTGGAGGAGTTAGGGGCGAAAAGGGAGGATGTGGAGGTGGAGATAATCCAGCATCCCAGGTGGGGTGGTATTATAGGACAGGCGAAGGTAAGGGTAACCTTGAAGGAGGGTTTGGGTGATAAAGTGAAGAATTGGATAAGGGCGATAATGGATGCAATGGGGATAAAAGGGGAGATTGCGGTGAGGGAGAGGGAGGAGCTGATAGAGGTAGAAGTAGCTACGCAAGGGAATGGTGCTTTGTTAATAGGCAAGGGAGGTAGGACTTTGAAGGCTATAGAGGTCCTTGTCTCGGCGATTATAAATAAGGGGAGGGAGAAAAAGAAGGTGGTGCGATTGGATGTAAATGGCTATGTGAGAAGGAAAGAGGAGAAATTAAGGGACTTGGCCTTGCGAGCGGCGAGGGAAGTGCGTCTTACGGGGAAGCCGATGAAATTTGAGTCCCTTACATCAGCGGAGAGGAAAATCATCCACAATGTCCTCAAGGACGACCCCTATGTCTACACATATTCTGAGGGAGAGGAGCCAAACCGCAGGCTGATCATCGCACCAAAAGCAGGGAGAGAAAAACCGGGAGGTTAGGAAGGTAGTGGTATGCGGGGTTGGGGTGTTTTGATTTGCATTTTGATTTTGGGATTTGCCCTCCCTTCATCTAACCTTGAAAGCTACATCTCTAAACAGGACCCTTTAGTAGAGGAAGCTTTTAGAGTTTTCTTCGCCACAAGTGAGAAACAAAGGATGGAGTATAAGAAAATTGAAGAGGGAGTGGGGAAGAATATTAAG
>Ga0207433_10002606_pt1 | contig 36456 bp, 34 predicted proteins | sample YelNatPaOPGAMG01_FD_187559 | JGI IMG/M metagenome (GOLD analysis project Ga0207433, IMG submission 187559) | Hot spring thermophilic microbial communities from Obsidian Pool, Yellowstone National Park, USA - OP-RAMG-01 (SPAdes) (version 3) | ecosystem: Environmental > Aquatic > Thermal springs... | reverse complement strand
CGGCCCTCCTGAAGCTTACAGTCTTCTGCAGAGCAGACGATAGCCATAACCCCGTCAAAACCATTCATTAAAGCGTTGACAACATGCACCGGGTCAAGAGCCTTAAAGCATGGAACCTCAAGCACTACGGCGTTCCGCTTAAACAGCACACCTTCCGGATTGTCCAGAGCGGAAAACTCTGACCATTGGCAACAGAAGACCAGGATTAACGGCTTTTTGCCCTCAGCCCTAAGCCTAACAGCAGAATCACAGTAACGTTTCAACACGTTTTCAAACTCGAAGCCCTTAACTTGGATGGCATGATGGGGACAGACTAAAGCGCAGGCGCCACACCCCATACAATAGTCATAGAGAATTCTCGGAGTTGCAAAGTGTTCTGCCTCTATGGCGGCGTAGGGGCATATGAAAACACACTTGTCGCAGCCAACACATTTTGCAGTGTCATAGACAACTTTCCGTGAATATTTAACAACCCTAACCACATCTTTGTCAAAGCCCAGTTCTTCAAGAACCTTTCTGCCCAAAAACAAACGCCTAGTGTTGATTTTTGTGCCTTCTTTGAAGCGGCAAAACGGGTCTTCACACTGAATTGAAACTATGTTTTTTATGCCTAAGCCTAAAACCTTGAAAATGAACTCTGTTTGAACCCTTCCGGAACAAGGCAAACGCAATGGAACATAATCTTTTAGGCTTAAGCCTTGCTCAGCCAAAATTTCTTCAACTTCCCGCGTTGAGGGAGAGTTTCCACGGCACATAAGCACAAGCGTTTCTGCATTAATCCTTCTCCACGTCTCCTCCACATAACCAACGAGACTATCATAATCATAATAGAGGATTTCTATGGCGAAAACAGGACAAGCGCTATAGCATATCCCACAAACCTGACACTTTTGTATGTCTATTTCCACCCTGCCAGTGTCAGCCTCGCGCTTAATAGCCTCATAGGGACAGATTGAATAGCATATGGAACAGCGGCTACAATAATCTTGATTTACTCTTACTACAACGGCCTGCTCTTCACCCATTTAACATTTCTCCGAAACACTATTACCTTTAACCGCCCATCAGCACCAGAAGTTTTGAAAAGTAAGACTACGAGTAATATAATATTTTTGGAGTAAACTAGCACTTTATTGCCTATAATAGTAAGGTTTACGAATGTAGCCATAAGCCTCCAAAGCGGCAGTTATCCCCTGTCCAACAGCCGTTCCAACCTGTTTAACGGGATGGTTTGTAACATCACCAGCCGCGTAGACTCCTGGAATATTCGTTTTCTGACGACTATCAACAATTATGTAGCCGTGCTCATCCACCGCTACACCTGCTTCTTTGGCGATTTTACTGTTGGGGGTTTCACCAACTTGGATGAAAACCCCGTCAACCGGCAGCTCTGTGATTTCTCCAGTTCTACTGTTATAAAGGACGGCTTTCTCAACGATTTTTCCGCCCTTAATCTCCCTAACCTCAGTGTTCCAGAAAACTTCAACGTTGCCTTTTCCAAGCAAAGCATTGACGAGGGCTTCCTCAGCGCGGAAGGCATCCCGCCTATGGGCAACTTTCACCTCCGAGGAAAGCTCCGCCAAATAGAGGGCTGTTACCACAGCAGAGTTTCCACCGCCGACAACCAGTACACGTTTGCCTTTGAAAAGGGGGCCGTCGCAGACTCCACAATAGCTTACACCCCTCCCCTTAAACTCTTTTTCACCCGGAACTCCCAACTCGCTGTAACTTGAGCCCGAAGCAATCACAACAGCCTTCGCCTCGTAAACGCCCCTTTCTGTTTTAACAATTTTTGTCTCACCCTTAAGGTCTAATCCTACAACCTTTTCAAATTCGTGGATGACCGTGCCCAGTTTTCTACAATGAGCCACAAACTTTTGCGCAAGTTCCGTGCCGCTTACCCTTTCAAAACCCGGATAGTTCTCAATTACCGGCGCGTCTCCAACGGTTCCACCGGCAATTTTCTCCTCAACAATTAGGGCTTTCAGCCCGCTTCTTGCAGCATAAATTCCAGCGGTTAAGCCAGCTGGCCCAGCGCCTATAATTATTAAGTCCCATTTTTCCAAGGAAAAACCCTCCCTAGTCGTCTTCATAGTCCATTTCATCTATTTCTATTTCGAAGCATTCTTGGCACATGCCATCGTAGGTTTCATATTCTTCCCTTGAAATTTTTCTTCCACAGACTAGGCAATGATAAGCACCATCATCTTCTTCCTCGTCAGATTCATCCATGCAAATCGCCCAAAATAATGTGTGGCTGTGAACTGGTTATAAGGCTAGTGCCAGCAGCTCGGCTACATCCATAACTTGGATTTTACCCTCGCTTCCAGTAGTTTTTACAGCGTCTTCCATTGTAAGCAGGCAGAAGGGACAAGCCACAGCAAGGATGTCTGCGCCAACTTCAACAGCCTCTTTAACGCGAGCTTCAGCCAGACGCGGCCCTGGAATGTCAACCCACATTCTTCCACCCCCGCCTTCGCAGCATAGGCTTCTGCTTTTGGAACGGTCAAACTCCAACAGCGTGACGCCTTTTATGCTTTCAATGACCTTTCGGGGTTCTTCGTAAACGTTGTTTTGTTTGCCGAGGAAGCATGGATCATGATATATCACTTTTTTATTCAGCTCCTTTGACGGAACAAGCTTTTTTTCCTCAATCAGTTTTGCAAGAAGTTGCGAATGGTGCTGAACCTCAAAGCTTGTTTGGTTATATTTGTTTTTGAAGGCGTTAAAGCCGTGGGGACAGTTGAGGACGGCTTGTTTTACGCCGTACTTGCTGAATAATTTCATATTTTCTTCGACGAGAAAATCGAAAAGTCCTTTTTCGCCCATGCTGTAGACTTCGCTTCCGCAGCAGTTTTCCTCTTCGCCTAAAACCCCAAAATTAAGTTTGGCTGCTTCAAAACATTTTACAAGGCTTTTTGCAACATTTTGAACCCGCGGGTCGTAAGCCGATGTGCACCCAATGTAGTATAGGATTTCAGCGCCTTGGGAAAAATGTTTAACATTTAAGCCTTGACTCCATTCCATGCGTTTGCTGCGGATTCTCCCCCATGGGTTTCCATTTTTGAATATGCTTTCCAAGGCATCTCTAATTGTTGGAGCTATCTGCCCCTCTTCAACAGCCAGGCTCCTCACGTCTATTAGAAACTCGTAAGGGTTTAAGTCCTTTGGGCATCTGAGTCCACATGTAGAGCATGTCGTGCAGCTCCACAATTCGTTAGGCGGATGTATTGTAAGCCTGCCTAAAGCAGAAACTTCCCGCATATACCTTCTAATATTCAAGTTTGCCTTTCTGGCGACGGGACAGCTGCCGGTGCACATACCGCATTGGATGCATTCTAAAAGCTTATGCTTCTGCACAAGTTCTTGAACATTCATTTTCTGCATCACTTTTGTTGGAAATGAGGGACAAGGTTTTAAAAGCATTTTCCCCTCTATGAGGTCTAAATAATCATACAATCGGGGACATTCATGACAGAGGAGAAGAAAGAGGCCAAAACGCCAAGGATAGGCATTTTCGTCTGCGAATGCGGCGGCAACATTGGAGATGTTGTTGACGTTAAATCCGTTGTCGAAGCCGTGAAAAACTGGGAAGGCGTGGCGGTAGCAAAATACCATAAATACTTATGTTCGAAACCAGCCCAAGAAATGATAGCGGAAGCCATTAAGAAGGAGAACCTAGACAGAGTTGTTGTAGCTTCATGCACGCCCCGCATGCACCTAGCCACTTTTCAAAGCGTGCTGGAAAGAGCTGGGTTAAACCCCTACATGCTTGAATTCGTAAACATAAGGGAACAAGACTCATGGGTTCATGGACCAAAGCCAAATCCGGAGGCTACGAAGAAGGCTATAAGCCTAATAAGAGGCGGCTATGAGCGAAGCCTAGAGCTTGAACCACTGGAAATGATAAGCGAAAAAGGCTCACGGGAAATCCTCATCGTAGGCGGCGGAATAGCCGGCATAACGGCTGCCCTCCAGCTTGGATACTTGGGTTATAAGGTTCACCTCGTGGAGCGGAAACCCAGCATAGGCGGAAACATGGCTAAACTCACAAAGGTTTTCCCAACATTGGACTGCGCCCAATGCATTTTAACGCCAAGAATGGCTGAAGTTGGAAGAAACCCAAACGTAAACCTTTTGACATACGCTGAAGTTCAAGAGATAAGCGGGCGCCCCGGCAACTATAATGTCCGCATTTTCATGAAACCCCGCGGCGTTGACGTTGAGAAGTGCAGAAGTTGCGGTGTATGCGCAAAAGTCTGCCCGGTAACGGTTCCAGACGAGTTTAATGAGGGATTATCCCAGCGGAAAGCCGCCTACATAGAGTTTCCTCAAGCCGTCCCATCAGCCTACGCCATAGACTTCAACGCATGTACAAAATGTGGAAAATGCGAACAACTCTGCCTAGCAAAAGCCATAAACTTAAACGACACTGGCAAAATCGTCGAATTAAACGTTGGCGCCATAATATTGGCCACAGGCTACAAGCTCTATGACGCAAGGAAACTCGAAAACTATGGCTACGGCATATACAAAGACGTCATAACAATGATGGATTTAGAAAGGTTGACCTCAGCAACCGGGCCTACAGGAGGCTATGTAAAAAGGGCAGACGGAAGCGATGTACGCAAAATTGCCATCCTCCTCTGCGCTGGGTCAAGGGATAAGAACCATATTCCATACTGCAGCCGAATATGCTGCATGTACGCCCTAAAACAGGCCTTTGTGCTTAAGAAAATGCTTGGAATAGACGTAACAATATACTACACTGACATAAGGGCTACGGGGAAGGGTTACGAGGACCTATACTGGCGAGACCAGGAGGCTGGTGTGGTTTTTATTCGGGGGAAAGTGGCGGAAGTGTGGAAAAACAACAATGGGAAGCTTATGGTCCAAGTTGAAGACACCCTTACAGGCGAGACGAGAGAAGACGAGTTTGACATGGTAGCCTTAGCAACGCCTATGGTTCCACCGGACGGATTAAAGGAGCTTGCTGAAAAAATGAAGGTGTCGTTGGGCGAAGATGGCTTCGTCACAGAAAAACATCCAAAACTAGACCCTGTTGACTCGCTGGTTACAGGGATATTTGCTTGCGGCTGCGCCTTAAGCCCCAAAGACGTGAGGGACACGGTTTCAGACGCCTTGGGAGCGGCTGCAAAAGCGGCTCTATTCCTAAAAAGCGAGTATGTAACCACTAGCCCTGAAAAAGCCTTCGTTATCGCCGAGCTTTGCAATGGCTGTGGTGAATGTGTGAAGATTTGTCCCGTGAACGCCATAACAATGCATGAAGGAAAAGCCAAAATCGACCCATTCCAATGCACCGGCTGCGGCGCATGCATCCCAGTATGTCCAAAGGAGGCCATAGACTTCAAAAACGCCACTTCAAGGCAGATAACAGCCACCATAAGGGGTCTGTTAGCTGATAAAACGCCGCAAGAAATTAGAATAATAGCCTTCGTCGACAAAAATGTGGGGTATACAGGCATGGACTTCCTCGGGCTCGACCGCGCTAATTATCCGGAAAACATCCGCATAGTCGCCGTTCCAACCACCGCCATTCTTGGAAAGAAACATGTCTTAACGGCTTTTGCCTACGGAGCCGATGGAGTGCTAGTTATCGAGGGAAGCGAAGAAATAGACGAGAAATTCACCAAAAAACGCATGATAGACATGGGAAAGGAACTCGCAGCCTTCGGAATAGAAACCATGAGGCTTAGGTACAGCTACGTGCCACTGCCAGTCTACAAGAAAGCCGCAGAACTCTTCACCATGTTCACCGAAAGAATCAAAAAATTCGGCCCATTGGCAGATGAAAAACGCAAAAACATAAAACAAAAACTGGAAGTTTCAGCATAGACTCACTGTTCGGAATTTGTGGCAACAATTAAAAGCACAAAAGCCCCATTTATTTAATGGGCACGTGAATGAGTGAAAAAGTTAAAAAAGTAAAATTACTGAAACCGTTTGATGCGAACAAAATTTCAATAGAGAAAGATGAATACTTCCATGACGCCTACATAGTGGACCTTCCACTAGAAAGCGTGCCGGATCACGTGTGGCAAGACATTTTCGAACGCGAGTGGAAGTCCAGTAGACATTTATGGGATAGAAAGCTTTTCATCGTAGGCGATAAGGTCAGACTCATAACCACAGAGGAGGATTTTGAAGAAAAACTAGACTGGGTTGAAAACGTTATAAACCAAACAAATAAGGCGATAGACGAATATAATCGCGGCGTTGCAGCTGCCAAAGAAGTGGAAGTAAGAAAAGCGGCATGGGAAGAAAGGGCTACGATTGAGAGGTTGCGGGAAATATTAGCTAGAAAATTTAGTCTCGTTTAAATTGAAACACAACCGTCAATTGGCAATATGGTAAACTAAATTAAAAATTAACATGTCTTAGGGAACATAATAGAAAATAGAACAAATTTCCAATCTAGCGAATAAAATAGTAAAGGTTTAATCCCTGTTAAGCGTTAGTTATCACGCGGTGTCGAATGTGAGGGACCAGGTTCTCATCCCGCGAGAACAAAACCTTTAAAACCTTCAGTGGCAGTTCAGAAGACTTTATGGAATTTTTGAGAAAAATTGAGGAAAAATGGCAGAAACGCTGGGAAGAAGCCAAAATCTTTGAGGCAAACCCAGACCCCTCAAAGCCGAAATTCTACATCACAGTGGCTTACCCATATCCAAACTCTCCGCAACACATAGGGCATGCAAGAACCTACACTATGGCTGATGTATACGCTAGATACATGCGCATGCAAGGCTACAACGTGCTTTTGCCAATGGCGTTCCACTACACCGGAACCCCCGTCTTAGCAATGGCCAAACGCCTAGCAGAAAAAGACCAGGACCTAACAGAGGATTTTATCAAAGTATACAAGGTTCCAGAGGAAAAACTGAAGGAATTAGCAGACCCGCTTAGCATGGCGCGCTATTTCCATGAAGAGATTAAGGAGGGAATGAAGCGCATAGGCTATTCCATAGACTGGAGACGCGAGTTCACAACTGTGGATCCGCAATATAACCGTTTTATTGAATGGCAGTTCAAAAAGCTCCGCGAAAAGGGGTATATAAAACGGGGAAGCCACCCGGTAGGCTGGTGCCCAAAAGACAGAAACCCCGTGGGACAGCATGACACACAAGGGGACGTGGAGCCGGAGATAGGCGAGTTCACATTAATAAAATTCAAACATGGCGAGTGGATTCTCCCAACAGCCACGCTGCGGCCAGAAACGGTTTTTGGCGTAACAAACATTTGGATAAACCCGAAGGCAAAGTATGTAAAAGCCATGGTGGACGGCGAAAAATGGATAATAAGCCAAGAATGTGCCGAAAAGCTGACCTACCAAAACCGTAAAGTGGCTGTTCTTGAAAGCCTCGAAGGAAAAGAGCTTGTGGGGAAAAAAGCTGAAAACCCAGCTACAAAGGAAGAAATCTACATTTTACCAGCAGAATTCGTAGACCCCAAAAATGCAACAGGCGTTGTAATGTCAGTGCCTGGACATGCCCCATATGATTATGTTGCCCTAGAAAACATTAAAGGCGAACCAGCAAGGCTTGCTGAATATGGGCTTACAGCAGAAGCCATAAAACCCATAGAGGCTATTTCAATAATCGAAGTTCCTCAATATTCTGAAATTCCAGCGGCAGACGTTGTAAGGCGGATGGGCATAAGTGAGCAGACTGACCCAAAACTGGAAGACGCTACGAAAGAGGTTTATAGGCACGAGTTCCATGGTGGCAGAATGAAAAGCAACACTGGAAAATATGCGGGCTTACCAGTGGCTGAAGCCAAGGAAAAAGTAAAGCAAGACTTGATAACCTCCGGGAAAGCCACAACAATGTATGAGCTTCTAAACAGGCCGGTGAAATGCCGTTGTGGAGCAGAATGTGTCGTAAAAATCTTTGAAGATCAATGGTTCATAGATTACGGCGATCCTGAATGGAAAGCCCTAGCCCATAAATGCCTAGAAAAGATGAAAATCTACCCAGAAGAACTCCGCGCAGAATACAAGTATGTGATAGACTGGCTGCATGAGAAGGCTTGCGCCAGAAAATCTGGCTTAGGAACAAGGCTTCCATGGGATCCAGAGTGGATAATTGAATCCCTTTCGGACTCAACAATTTACATGGCATACTACACCATCGCCAGGCACATAAAAGAGCACAAAATCCAGCCAAACCAGCTGACAGACGAAGTTTTCGATTATGTTTTCCTTGGAATTGGAAACTCTGAAGGCATAGCTGAAAAAACTGGAATCAGCAAAGCAGTTCTTGAGAGTATGCGGCAAGAATTCCTGTACTTTTATCCGCTTGACAGTCGCCATTCAGCCCACGAGCTGATTCCAAATCATTTAACCTTCATGATATTTAACCACACAGCCATATTTCCAGAAAACCTATGGCCCAGACAAATAGTGACAAACGGCCATGTAACCATGGAAGGCGCGAAAATGAGTAAATCCTTTGGCAACATAATACCCTTGAGAGAAGGCCTCGCCACTTTTGGCGCAGATCCTATAAGGCTAAGCGTGCTTGCAACCGCTGAACTGCTACAAGATGCCGATTTCAGCCCATCCGTTGCGAAGGCAATGCGTGAAAAACTGGAACGCCTTTACAGGCTCGCCATACAAACGTCCCAAAGCGGCGGCTTTAAAAAAGGATGGAGTGCTTCTTCGCTGACAACAATTGATAAGTGGATGCTGAGCCGCCTTCAAGAACACGTGAAAAAAGCAACGGAGGCAATGGAGAAACTAGAAGCCCGCAAAGCCATTCATACAATACTGTTCGAGCTAGACCAAGACCTACAATGGTACCAAAAACGCGCAAAAACAGCCGAGGAGAACGCCAAAGCTAACATAATCGGTGAAGTCTTGAAAACTCAAGTGCTGATGCTAACGCCCTTCGCTCCACATATATGCGAGGAATTATGGGAAATCATGGGCGGAGAAGGCTTCGCCTCTACGACGCCGTGGCCAAAATCAGACGAAACAAAGGTGGACATAAAAGCTGAAGAAAGCGAAGTCCTAATAATGAAAGTGCTTGAGGACACATGCAGTATAATAAGGGCAACAAAGTTAACGCCTAGAAAAGTGTTCTATTACACAGCGGCACCTTGGAAATGGAACGTCTATCTGAAGGCTTTGGAAAAATCCATGGAGGGGAAGATTACACAAAACAGCCTAATTAAAGAACTGTTAAAAGACCCGGAATTGAAGGCTAAAGCCAAAGAAGTGATAGAATTTACTAACAAGATTATTGATGAAGTTAATCAAACACCTCTAGAGAGAAAGCAAAGGCTAGTCGCCGTTGGATTGATAAGCGAAGCTCAAACATTAAAAGAGGCGGAGGATTTCCTAAAAAGCGAGATAGACGCCGAAATAATGGTGTATGCGGAAGAAGACCTGAAGCGTTACGACCCGAAAAACAGAGCCCGATTAGCAAAACCGTGGCGACCGGCCATCTACATAGAATAGAGTACGTTATGCATTACAGAAAGCTCCTCATCAAACTTAAAGTTCTGCTGTTAACTTTGATATGATAGTTTCTCCTTCCACCGCTTGTAGTTGTAACATAAAAGTCTTCGCCCTCGCGGAGCTTACAACCATATAAAAGAGCCAAAATCGTACGGCAGATGTTAACGGTTGTCACTTTTTCACTTTTAACTCTTTTCTCAATCTCCTCCTGCAACATTCTAGGATTAATAGTATAAATTACCTCAGAGCCTTCTCCTATTCTTTCGTAATGGATTTCCATCTCTCTTAAAAGATGCTGAACAATATCATAGTAGGGTGACCTACGATACTTTATTAGGAAGACATAATTTATAAGGGGGATGGGAACTTCGCCTATCCTAACTTCAGACAAGCCTACTCCCCCTGAATTAAATTTTAAGTATACGACACTTTTAAAAGCTTTAGGGAACATTCTTCCACTTGTCAAAGGTTTATTTAGGTAAAGCTATATTCAGCTTTTTCACTAAAATCCAAAATAGGGTCCGTGGCGCAGCTTGGACGTGAAAGCGTAAGGCTTTAACCAAAAAGCGCGTCGGCCTTCTAAGCCGGAGATCCCGGGTTCAAATCCCGGCGGACCCGCCAATGTTTTAAAAGTTTAAAGGTTTGTTAATTCTAATTGTGGAAAAGAGGGAAGACACGTGAAGATCACTTTTTGGTTGTTGGATGTGAATTATGAAGTTAGGGATCACGAGCCGGAAATGTGGCTTTGGGGTATAGACTCTTCTGGAAAGAGGGTTTTGATAGTTGACAGGGGTTTTTATGCCTATTTTTACGCTGTTGTTGAAGACCGTTTTGACCCCGCTGATGTTGTTAAGGAGATTGAGTCCAAAAAGGCGGAGTACCCGTTTATCGTGAGGGTTGAGCCTGTTGAAAGGCGATTTTTCGGTAAGCCTGTCAAAGCCTTGAAGGTTTATTGTAAAGATCCTGATTTGGTGGCGAAGTATGCTAAGGCTTTTCGGAAATTGGACGGCGTGAAAGAGTGCCTTGAGGATGATGTTCGCTATTCAATGCGGTATATGATTGATAATGGCGTTGTGCCATGTGGCTGGCATGAAGTCGATGTTGTTGAAGAAAAGAGGATGCCTAACATCCAAGTTGACCGTGTTTATGTAGCTGGGGTTCGTCCAAGGTTTATTGAAAGAACGGATATCCCAAAATTGAGGGTTTTAGGCTTTTCAATGGTGTGCTATAGCAGAGAAGGAGCGCCGAAGCCTAATAGAAATCCCGTTGTCATAATTTCTACGGCGACCAACAGTGGCGAAGAAAAGCAGTTTTTAGCTGGTGAAGATAAGGAAGATAAGCCTGTTTTGGAGGCCTTCATGGATTACGTGCGGAGTTTTGACCCAGATGTTATTGTTGGTTTTGGCGTTAACAGACAAGATTGGAGCTACCTTAACGAAAGGTGTAAGAGGCTTGGGCTGCGCTTTTCCATTGATAGGGCTGGTACGGAGCCGCACACTAGTGTTTATGGGCATGTTTCGATTACTGGAAGGGCGAACTTGGACATTTTTGATTTTGCCGACGAGTTTCCGGACGTTAAGGTTAAGACTTTGGAGAACTTGGCGGACTACTTGGGTGTAATGAAAATTGAAGACCGCGTTTTGATTGAGGATATTGATTTTGCAGATTACTGGGACGACAAGGCTAAACGTGAAATTTTGAAGAAGTTTTCCATGGAAAACGCCCGATGCGTTATAGGCATAGCAAAAGCCATTTTAGACTTTGCCATGCAGCTTTCAAGTCTCGTGGGCTTGCCTCTGGACCACGTTGGAACGGCAGCTGTCGGTTTTCGTGTGGAATGGTTTTTGATAAAACACGCCTACAAAATTGGGGAGCTTGTGCCGAAAAGGGTGGAGCAGCCTTATAGGCCGTATGCCGGCGCCATTGTGCTTAGTCCAAAGCCTGGGCTGCATGAAAACATCGCCGTTTTAGACTTTGCATCTATGTATCCAAACATCATGATAACCTACAACCTTTCTCCAGACACTTATGTTTCTCCTAAAGAGCCTATCCCGCCTTGTGGGGTTTACGAGGCGCCCGAAGTTAAACATAAGTTTAGAAAGGAACCTTCTGGATTTTATAAGGAAGTGTTATCCCATCTTATAGGCATAAGAAACCAGATTAGGGCTAAAATGAAGTGTTGTTCGCCTGAAAGTGTTGAATACCGCGTTTTGGATGCTAGGCAGAAGGCTGTGAAGGTTATAACAAACGCTTCTTACGGTTATGCCGGGTGGATTGGCGCAAGATGGTACATTAAACCCGTTGCAGAGGCCGCTACTGCGTGGGGTAGACACACAATTATGACAGCGATTAAAATGGCGGAGGAAGAGAGCCTAACAGTTATTTACGGCGACACGGATAGCATCTTCATAAAATACGAGCCAGAGAAGGTGGAAAGGCTTACGGAGAAAATTTACGAGAAGCTTGGTTTGGAAATAAAGCCTGACAAGGTTTACACTCGCATATTTTTCACGGAAGCCAAAAAACGCTATGCTGGGCTTCTTCCAGATGGGAGATTGGACATTGTGGGTTTGGAGGTTATTCGAGGCGACTGGGCTGCGGTGGCCAAAAAGGTTCAGGAGAAGGTTTTGGAGATAATCCTTAAGGAGCGGTCTCCGCAGAAGGCTGCACGGTTCACTCAACAGTTTATTTACGAGCTTAGGCAGAGGCGAGTTCCCTACCGTGACCTGATAATTTGGAAGACTTTAACAAAGTCTGTAGAGGAATACGAGGTTAAAGCGCCCCATGTGGAGGCTGCGAGGATGTTGATGGAGAAGGGCTGGAAGCTTGCCATGGGCGACAAGGTGGGTTATGTTGTGGTGGCTGGAACTGGACGCTTATATGAACGGGTTAAACCTTACATGTTCGCCACATACGACGAAGTGGATATAGAGTATTATGTAACTAATCAAGTTGTGCCAGCAGCGGCCAGAGTCCTTGAGTGTTTTGGCATAACTGAAGAGCAGCTGTTAAAGGCTAGGGCAAGCGATAAAGAGAGGGAGACTAGAAGACTTACAGACTTCTTTGGAAGTTAGCCTTCAATAATTTCCGAGAAGGTTGTTAGCTGCACGTTTAGGGGTGGTTTTACAGCTTCTGAAATGCGGGATGCAATGATGTTTTTTATGTTTTTCTCGCTGGCTATGTCCACTATTCTTTGGGTTATTATGCCGTCAAAGACCACTGTGTCTACGCCGCTTATCTGCTGAAGTTTTTCGGCCAGTTGGCTTACGGGAAGCCTTTCTATGGGCTCCAGTTTCTCGTTTAAGAGAACAGCCTCCAAGGTGCCTTCCAACTCTTTTGCTATTTGGGCTATTTCCTTTGGAAGTTCTATCTTCCGTTTTTCCTTTTTTGGTTTGAAGAGCTCTTCTATGGGAACTTTAGAGGCTAAAGCTTCGAAGATTTCCTTGCAGTTAAGCTCCTCAACCTCTTTGCCCCTTGGAGCTCTTGCCACATATTTCACGTTGGTTACTTGAAGCAGTTCTTTAAGGATTAGGTCTCCTCCGCGGTCTCCGTCCAAGAAGGCTGTCGCCTCTTTCTCTCTGCAAATTTTCTTTATGGTTTCAGGAACTTTTGCGCCTTCTAGGGCGATTACATTGTGGATTCCACAGCGCATCAAGTTTATTACGTCGGCCCTTCCTTCGACGATGATTATTTCCTTTGCGCTTTCAACTTCTGGGCCTGCTGAAAGCTCCTCCGGCCCATATTTTTCGACTTTCGCCACTTTTAAAGTTTCGGCAACTTCTCTGAAGACTTCGTCTACGGACGGCATTGCCTCAATGGTCCATTGATGGAGGATTTCCTTAGCTCTGTCAATTATGGCTTTTCTTCTGGCTTCTCGCACATCCTCTATTTTCTCCAGAGTTACTTTTGCAGCGCATGGTCCAACGCGGTTTATGCTTTCTATGCTTGCCGCCAAAAGGGCTGTGGAAACGCGGTCTAGGCTTGTGGGTATGGTTATTGTTCCTGTTGTGCGGTCGTTTTTAGAGTGAAGTTCGATTTCTATTCTTCCTATTCTTCCAGATTTTTGAAGTTCTCTTAAGTCTAGTTCTGGCCCGAAAAGGCCTTCAGTTTGTCCGAAAACCGCTCCTATCACATCTGGTTTTTCAACTACTCCATCTATTTCGAATTTTGCACGGATTACATACTTTACTGTAAGGGTTTGTGATGAACCCGTAAGCGTCACCTCCATTGCATGATTTATGCCTTTATTAGCCTAATTCATGTGATGAGAGAACTGTGCCTCTCAACACCGAGTATTACATTGACTTTGGATATATATTACCTTTATGAATCACCAATCTTGCTTTTTAATGTTTCCATGTAAGCGGCTAAGCCCTCAACATCTTTAACTTCTCTGCCCACGAGGCTGGAAAGCCTAAGCCAAAAATGAAGGTTTGCTTTAATTCCAGCTTTTTCCATGTGGCGTTTTAGGTTTGTGGTTAGTTCTCTGCCTCTTCTGTCGAAATCTGGCAGCAATATTATTTCGCTTGTGTTTGTGGCTTCCACTTCTGAGATTACGTCTAAGAGGGTTTTGCCGCCGGTTTTTGCAAGTATTATTTGGCCGTTTATTCCGAGGATTTTTAGGGCTTCTGCGTCTTTTCGTCCTTCCACAAGGATGGGTTTCCCGTTTCTGTTTTCCTCTGCCAGCTGCTCCAAAAGTTGTAGGATTTGTTCCGCTTTGTCTTTTAGGTGGGTGGACAAGGTGGTTTACCTTGTTACCTCTGCCTTTTTCACCACTTCTAGGCTTTCTCTGGCTTCTTTGTCTGTTTCAAAATATCGCCTTATTGGCTCTAGGATTTTTGCTAGCTCTTTAGCCACAGCGTTTTTCAAGTCTTGGGGGTGAAGTCGCCCCGTTCTGTAGGCTTTTTCGAGCTCTTGATAGTTTTCGAAGGTTACGGTGCCTCCGAACTTTGATGGGCGTTCCACTGTGAAGGCTTCGTTTTCATGAAATATCACGTATTTGACTATTTCTAGAACAGGGTTCATTTCCGTCTGTTTTTCGGGACACCATGCCCTTTTGAGTTTGGCGCGGATTTGTTCTTCATTGTCGTGGATGAATATGGCTGTCCAAGGCTTCGACTTGCTCATTTTGCTGGCAATCACCTGCTCCAGCTTGTCCCTAGTTTCAAGTTTGACGGGTTCAGCTATGCCCATGAGCAAATGATGGTGCACCGCCACGGGTTTTTTCCATCCCATTTTTGGGAAGATTTCGCGGGCTAGGACGTGGGCTTTACGTTGGTCCATTCCGCCGTGGGGTATGTCGGCGCCTATGGTTTTTATGTCTACGGCTTGCATGGGTGGGTAGAAGTACTGCGACAAGTCTAGCTTTTCAGTTTGGCTTCTCCCCATTATGGTTAAGCAGCGGAGTGTGCGATTAATCGTCATATGCTTGGCGAATTTGAGCAGGTTTCGCCAGTACTCATCGTTGTTGTGGTAAAGCTCGGAGCCGACAACAATTTTTACGCCGGGACAGAAGAACTGGAAAGCTTTAGCATAGTATTTTGTGGCTTGGAGGATTTTGTCCCAGTCTCCGCCGAACTTGTTGTTTATGAAGCTGTGCCAATCCGCCAAATAGGCTTGGCAGCGGATGCCCGCCTTCAAGAAATCGTTTATCTTAAAGCCTGCCATGACAAGGTTTCCAAGATGCAGCAAGCCGGAAATTTCAAAGCCTATGTAGTGGCCTGGATGCTCGTTGGTTTCTAAAAGCTCCCTCAGTTCGCTTTCGATAAGAATCTCCTCTGTCGGCGGCTTCTTGATTAAGTCGATTTTTGTTTCTATGTCCAAGCCCAGTCAAGCCTTCTACAACTATGCAGAACAGAAACTTAAAAGTTGTTTCGCGGGCGCGATTTGTTTCCCACGTTACCTATCACTTAACCTCATCGCGGAGCCATGCGCTCCCCTTGGTTAAGCTCTCTCCGGCGTGGGAAGTTTGCGCCCGCGCCCACCGGTGTCCCATGCTTGGGTAAACCCGCCCTCACGGCAACAAGCATTACAAGTGCTTGCTGCTCTGTTGGGTCCGTCGGCATGGATTTATCCCGGCGGGATTAAGGAAGGCTCATCGGTGGGTCATTGCCCCGGAAATAGTCTAAAGCTTTTATGGAATTAAATGTTGCTGTATTATGGACGAGGTCATATTTGTTAAGCGTTTCCAACGGCAAATACGATACCCCTCTATAGTTTTTGGTTGTGGGAAAAGCCAATATGGATAGGCCCCTCTAGATTTCGGCTGCTATTGAATGTTAAACCTTTTATGAATGGTTAGCTATTCATTATTTGTGCAATGCCATGAGATATTTTAGGGTTCGAGGTTTTATTGCCAATCCGTTGAACCGCGACTTAAAAACGGAGTTAGAGTTCATCGTTGATGCTGGGGGCAATTTATACTGTTATTCCGAAGGGTGTTGCTGAAAGGCTTAGGCTTAAGAAGTTGGGCAAGCGGAAGTTTAAAACTGCCAATGGAAGCGTAGTGGAGTATCCAGTTTCGGAAGCCCACATAACAATAGGTGGAGAGGGCGTAACATCCATTGTAGCCATTGCGGACGAGGGCACGCCTATACTTCTTGGGGTAACAACCCTGGAATTGCTGGGCCTTCAAGTTGACCCAGTATCCGGAAAACTTGTCCCTTTGGAACTGATGATCCTTTAAGGCTTATGCTTATGGAATTTAGGCTGTTTCCGGGCTTTATTTTCCCAACCCCTCCTCTCTAGAATTTTCATGTGCATGATCCGTGAAAAAGGGAAGTTTTTGAATGATGTTGTTCACAATGGAGGGGTGTAGGGCGAGGTCTATTTCGTTAAACGTTTCTGAAACCGCGTTTCTAAACCATGACAGCCATTTCCCTTTTATAACGCTTAACAAGCCCATTCGGGAGTGCAAGCTTTCTGCACGGAATCTATCTTTGGGATGTATGGCTTAATATCTAGGATGGGTGAGTTTTCTAGGGCATCGAGGCCTTTAACGGCTAATATGCAGCCCTTCCTTTCCACAAGCTCGACAACGCATAAGCCTATTGGGTTTGGACGAGACGGGCTTCTGCAGGCAAAAACTCCCGTTAACTTGTTTACAGCATGCCTTTTTGGATAAACTAGCAAAGTTCGCCTATCCTCAGCTGTATCACGTAAATGAATCCAATACAGCACTATTAGATGGGAGTATTCCTCCACACCCCTAAGCCCTTCACAAAATTCTGGGAAAATTTTTACTTTAGCTTCTTCTCCAGCTTTTTCAACAACTCCTATGAAATAGACTTCGGCCTTCATCTCCATTCTACAACATCTCCAATATTTATTTACAATATAGTTTTTGAATTCATAAGTGTTTTAATGCTTCAAAGTCAAGCTATGAAACGCGGGGTGGAGCGCGTGAACAGCCAAATTCTCCAAGCTTGCAAAGAATTAATCGACGACGCCAAGATGAGCTGTACAGACCTCGTTTTCAAAGAGATTTGCTTGGAAATTTTGGCCAGAGCACGCCATGTGCTTACGAAAAAACAGTTCGGACACCTCGTAAACTACGCCGCTGAAAAAATGAAGGAAAAAGTTTCCCTTGAAATGCAATCAGAGCTGGTGGCTTCCAGATAATCAGCTTGCTTCTTGATTCTAGTTTTCAGCTCCACCCCGTTCACTTTTTCTAGTCTTCAGCCAAGCTTGTAGCCTATTTTCCGCAAAAACTCTTTCCTAGCCTTTATGTCTTCTTCTTTCTCTACACCCTTACTTTTCAAACCGTCAATGACGCCTACAATGCCCCTGCCCTGTTCCGTTTCAGCCACGATTACCTGTAAAGAATTTGCTGTTGCCGCGTATATTGTGCAGACTTCCGGCACCTCTTTAATCTTGCCTAAAACGTTTATTGGATAGGCGTTTTTTATGAAGATTACGAAGCTGTGGCCGCATGCCAGTTCAAAGGCTTTTTCGGCAGCAAGTCTTCTAAGTTCCTCATCATTCCCTTCATGTCTAACTAAGCATGGTCCAGAGCTTTCGCAGAAGCCTATGCCAAACTTTATGTTTGGAACAGAGTTAACCAAAGCCTCGTATAAGTCTTCAACGGTTTTTATGAAGTGGGCCATGCCCAAAATCACGTTACAGTCCTTCGGCACCTCAATCTTGACAACTTTAAACACAATCATATCTGTGATCACCTAAAACTTTATTTTTACACTGGTTTATGGAGTTTTCTTTTTAATCAGAAGCCAGTTTTTGTCTCCTTTAAACCTTATTAGGGCATATTCGCCTTGCATTTTTTCACCATTCAATTTGAATTCTATTTTGTCGCTGCTTATATGTTTGAGTTGATATGCGCCTCTGTCCCAAATTTCCACTTTTCCGGCGCCATACATCCCCTCTGGTATCACGCCTTCAAATTCCGCATAGTCCAAAGGGTGATCCTCCACCTCAACCGCCAGCCTTTTAACACCAGACTCTAATGGAGGCTCCTTTGGAACAGCCCAACTTTTTAGTACACCGTCCATTTCAAGCCTAAAATCGTAATGCAAACGTCTCGCATGATGTCGCTGGACCACAAATTTACCAGAAAACCGTTCAATCAAGCCACCTTTCACCAACAACAATTCCCAGAGTTCAGCGTAAAAAACTTTAGGAAACTTTTGGGGGAGGAACGGTTTCATTAGGGAGAAGGGAGAAAAACAAAGCTCCACCGTCCTCCTTTAATTCAATAGCTAACTTTATGATTTAACCTTTAGCACAACAGCAACCGAAATCTCTAAATCCCATTGCACCAGTTTCCCTAAAAGAGGCACTGAGGGCCGGTAGTTCAGTGTGGTATGAACGCCCGACTTGCACTCGGGAGGTCGCGGGTTCAAATCCCGCCCGGTCCACCAACGAGAAGATGGCAAACAAAATAGTCTTTATTTCGTTTTTAGTTCGGGACTTAAGACTGTTAGTGATGTTTAATTTGGCCATTAGGTTGCCTATGAATAAATAATATCATGTCATGGTTTTTTTAAGGGATAACACGGAAAATTTAAAAAGCGAAACTGCAAAATCGCAGTTGAGGAGACAGTATGGAAAATGAAGTAAAAGTGGTGCTTTTTGGCCTTGGTCCCATGGGGAAAATGATTGCAAAGGGAATACTGGAGAAGAAGGGACTAATGATTGTTGGGGCCGTTGATATACTAAAAGACATGGTTGGAAGAGATTTGGGAGAAGTTTTGGAGCTGGGAAAAAATATTGGAGTAACCGTCACTGATGATGCTGAAGGATTAATTTCCAAAATTAAGGCGGACATAACCATAATTGCGACTGGATCATGTTTGAGGGAGATTTATCCACAATTAACCCTATGCATTAAAGCTGGAATCAACGTAATATCCACATGTGAAGAGCTTTCCTACCCGTACTATAAGTATCCTGAATTGTCGGCTGAAATTGATGCGTTAGCCAAAAAACATGGCGTAAAGGTTCTTGGGACGGGAATTAACCCTGGATATTTGATGGACACTTTACCTATCGTTTTAACGGGAGCTTGTAAGCATGTGGAAAGTATCAAAGTAACTAGGATAATGGACTCTTCTAAGCGTAGAATTCCATATCAAAAGAAAATAGGAACGGGATTAAGCCCGGAAGAGTTTAGAAAAATGATCGACGAGAAAAAGATAACCGGGCACGTAGGTTTGGTTGAATCAATAGCCATGATTGCCGCCGCCCTTGGATGGAAACTCGATGAGATAAAGGAATTTCCACCCGAACCTGTAATAGCAGAAAAGGAGATAGTAACCTCCTATACCAAGGTCAAACCAGGCTATGTTGCCGGACTTAAAAGTTTCGCACATGGAGTTAAAGATGGAAAACCAGTTATTATCCTAGAGTTTATTTCCCACGCAGCTGTTGAGGAGGAGTATGACGCTGTTTCGATAGAGGGAACACCAAGGATATATGAGAAAATAGCTGGAGGCGTTCATGGAGACCTAGGAACGGTGGCCGTAATTATTAACATGATTCCTAAAGTGTTAAATTCAGAGCCGGGTTTACTCACAATGAAAGACCTACCTCTGCCCTCAGCGGTTGGCGAAGATGTAAGAGTTTATCTCCGCTGGAAGAAAACTTAACCTGAAATTTGGTGGGCCGGGCCGGATTTGAACCGGCGACCTTCCGCACGTCAAGCGGATGTCCTAACCGAGCTAGACTACCGGCCCCATGGGACGGCCTACTTTCTCTTCGAAAAGAAAGTTGATTAAGAAATTTAGAGCTTTCGGTTTCTGAGGTTTCCATGTCTTGAGTTTCGATATGGTTTAGTATCGTGTTTAAGGCTTCTATTTTGTAGAAGGGAATATGTACAAAAGGGGTTTAGGTTTGGCTTAGTGTTCTTTGAAGGGCGTTTATTACGTTTTGTTTGCCCATGGCGGTTATGTAGGGGCCTAGTCTTGGTCCTTGAGGTGCACCTATTAATATGGTGTATAGGGTTTTGAAGAATTCCGGTGGGGGGATGCCGTGTTTTTTGGCGGTGTTGAATATGGCGTTTTGGATTTTTTCTGGTTCTTCTTCGGTCTTTAGGGTTTCAATGAGGTCTTTTATGGCATTTTTCTCCTCTGGTTTTAGGATTATTGTTGTTTCGCGGATTTCTTCAAAGTCCCTTACCCAGTTGAGGGCGTATTCTATGCGCTTTTTGAGGCTTTCGTCTGGCTGTTGGTTCTTCTGTAGGTAGCCGTAGGCTTGGAGTTTTTCTGTTATAAATTGTGTTTCTTTGTTTTTTGGCGCTATTTTAGCCAGAAAGGTTAGCATGTTATATGGCACGTGAATGCTTGGTTTTTCCGGCGGCTTTAAAACCCAGCAGTATTCATATAAACCTTTAAGTTTTGCTAGTTCTTTCTTGTCTGGTATTGTCTCTTTCCCAAAGTATACGTCTTCCAAATAGTCAAGTTCGTTCATGTAGGCTGGTATATCCGTCACGTCTAGGGTGCGGGTTCCAACAAACCTTTTCAGCATTAGGAGCATAAGTGATTGAGGAGAGCCATACCTAAACCAGACTTGGGGTGTGAAAACGTTGCCTGTGGATTTTGAAATTTTTCTTCCACTTTTGTCGAGGAACATTTCATATCTTGCGTGGGCTGGCGGCTCGTAGCCTAAAACTTCGCGGCTTATTCTATCGTTGACGCGGACGGAGTCGGCTATGTCCTTGCCGTAGGCTTCAAACCTAATGTCTAGGGCTCTCCATCTGGCTGCAAATTCGCCCTTCCAGCTTAGTTTTCCCATACCCTTTGTGACGTCAACCTCGCCTTTGTGTCCGCAGCCTTCCATCCATCTGCCCTTAATTTCCATTCCTTCGCATACATAGAGCACTTTGTTTTCTTTTGACAGATACTCCAAGGCTTTGGTTGTGTATATTCTTCCGCAGTTTTCGCAGACTGGAAAGTATGGCAAAACCTCCATGTAACGTTCTTGGCCCACTTCCTCTTTGACTATTTCGCCAACCTTTTTCGCGTTTAAAAGCAGTGTCTGGATTTCGCTTTTCAGCAAGCCCTTTTCATAAACATCTTTAGCCGACATGTACCGGTATTCTATACCGCACTTGTCTAAGGCCTCCAGCAACAGCGAACTCATGTGTCTACCATAACTATCGTGGCACTTGAAGGGGTCCGGGATGTCTGTAACTGGAAAACCTAGATATTTCTCCAAGGATTTCGGCAGTCCTGCGGGAACTTTTCGCAAACCGTCTTTGTCGTCGCAGAAGGCTATGAGCTCTGAACGATAGCCTTGCTCTTTCAGGGCTAAGGTAACTGCATAAGAGCGGGCGGCGTCGCCTAGGCTTCCGATGTGGGGGAAGCCGGAAGCGCCCAATCCCATTTCCGTTCGGACCATGTCTAGGCTTCTGCCCAGCTTCCGCTCCCTTTCTATGATTTTTGCAGCCATCTTGTCGTACCATGTTCCACGTCCGATTATCTTTTCATTCATCAAACGCCACAGCCCTTACCATATAATTCGCGAAGAGGTTAGATAAAACTGTTAGAAAATTCCAAGCTTGGTTTGGGGTATTTCGCCTTTAATAACAGTTCCTGTTGCACCATCCAGCCACAAAGTGTAGATTTTGCCTTTATACTCATATTTTATAAGCCAGACTGGGGCGTGGAGGTAAACGGTCTGGTTCACTTTTATCTCGTTTTTCATCTCTATGATTTTGTCAACATCTTGCTGCGCTAAATAACGGTGGTGTTCCATTATCTGCTGCTTTGCAATTTCCAAGGCTTCTTCCTTGTCGACTTCGCTGTTAAGAACCTTTGCAAAACCCTCAATTTTTCTAAAGTCATAGGGAACCTTGCCCTCCAATGGCACGTCATATTCTCTCGTCGGGAATTCCGTGGCTTTTCTTGCAAGGACAAGCCAACTGTATTTTTTGGCTATTTTTCCTTCTTTAACAATAGGCGGGGTTATACGCTCAAAAACGCCTTTATAAGTGCTTTCAACTTCAGCGGACACAACCCAGAAAGGCAAGTACATTAACGTTTTTTCAACAAACTTCGCTTTTTTCGCCAAGTCTGAGGGTTTCAAGAATCCTGAGCTCATCCAATCTTTCACAGGCTCTTCAACATTTATGGGGTTATACTTGTTAGGCAGCATGGAGTGTTCAAAGGTGAAAGCTTTTCCAGTTTCAATTACCACGGTGTAGCCGCAGTATCTGCATGTAGCTATAATTTCGCCAGGCTTAAAAGATATGGGTGCGCCGCAATGGGGGCATTTAAGCTCCTCAACTATTGCCATTTCCCTTAGCCTTCTGTTTTTCCCGTTTTAGGATTTCTCTTGCAACAATAACGCCTGATGCTGATGCTTGTATTAGTCCCCTCGTTACTCCGGCGCCGTCGCCTATTGTGAAGAGATTCCGTATCTTTGTTTCCAGCGAGTTGCTCAACTCAAGCCTTGAAGAGTAGAATTTCACCTCAACTCCGTAAAGAAGTGTGTCCCGGGAGTGGATGCCCGGAGCTATCTTGTCCAAGGCTTCAAGCATTTCCCTTATGTCGGCTAAATAGCGGTAAGGCAAAACAAAGCTAAGGTCTCCTGGCGTCGCGTTTTTGAGGGTTGGAGTTATGAGGCTTCTGGCAATTCTGTCGGGTGTTGAGCGTCTGCCAGCTTCCAAATCGCCTAAACGCTGGATGAGAATGCCTCCGCTGAGAAGGTTTGAAAGCCTTGCCAAGTATTTTCCATAGGCTATGGGCTCTTTGAAGGGTTCTGTGAAGGACGTTCTAACGAGAATCGCGAAGTTTGTGTTTTCCGTTTTCCGCTCCGCGTAGCTTTGCCCATTTACCGTCAGAACGCCATTGTAAGATTCGGATATGACTTCCCCATATGGCGCAACACAAAAAGTCCTAACTTGGTCATCGAAGAATTTTGAGTAATAGACGAATTTCGGCTCATATAGGATGTTTGTCAATTCCTCCATTACTGCGGCTAGAACTTCCACCCTAACGCCGACATCCACAGGGTTGTTGAGCCTTTTCAAACCTAAAGCTTGGGCTTCTGTCTGAAGCCATTCAGCTCCGCCCCTTCCAGGCGCCACAATAACGTATTTGCCCATGAACTTTTCCCCGTCAACCGTTTCGACACCTTCCACCACGCCGTTTTTCACAATAAGCCCTTTAACATCCTTCCTCATTTTTATTTCAATTTTCCCCTCAAGCTCTTGGCGCATTCTCCGAAGGGTTTGGGCGCACCGTTCAGTTCCCATGTGTCTAATCTTTTGATGTACCAGTTTTAACCCGGCTAGGGAAGCTTTTCTCTCGATTTCCTCCACTTTTTCAACGTCACCGCCGTACACGTGGTCGGGGGCTCCGAATCGGATGTAAATGTTATCCACGTAGTTTATCAATGCGTTCAGCTCTTTTTCTGAAACATACTGGTTCAGCCAGCCGCCAACCTCTGTTGATAAAGTAAGTTTGCCGTCGCTGAAGGCTCCAGCTCCACCCCAACCGCACAATAGACCGCATGGCTCACAATTCATGCATCCGAAGCCCCTGCTTGCCGGGCATTTTCGCTGTTCCAAGTTGGGGCCTTTGTCAAGCATTAATATGCGGAGGTCTGCCTTGTCAACCATTTCGAGGGCTGAAAATATCCCGGCTGGCCCAGCTCCGACAATTATTACATCATACTTCAAAGGCTTATACCCTCTTTTGAAGCCCAAAACTAGATGTAACAACAAGCATATATTTTTAGCGAATCCGAAACTGCGAATAAATTTTAAACTGTTTTAGGCCTCTAGTGGAGAGGCACAAGGCAGAGGAATTTCACAGTTTGCTTTCCATCATTTTTAAACTGATGCCTTTCGTTTGGCGGGACAAAAATCACGTCTCCAGGCTTGAACTTTCTTTCGCCCTCTACGCCTACAACGGTTCCCTCACCCTCCAATATGAAAACTTCATGCTCCCATGGATGAGCATGGAGTGGGCTGTGTCCTCCAGGTTCCATTTCGAAGAGTCTCATGGCGAAGTTGGGGGCACCCGTATCTTTCGTAATAAGCCATCTAACCTTCAACTTTGAAGCCCCTTCTTCTCTGGCTTCTTCAGCCTTAACTTCACCGTAATGGAAAACTTTCACAGGATTTCACCTCAACTTCCAGCGGAAACAAATGAGGATGCTGTTAATCTTTTATGGCTTCAAGGATGCTCATAACATTCCAGAGTTTAACCCGTGTATAAGGCGGCATATTCGGGTCCTGCAGGATTTCATCTAATATGGATATGGCGTTTGACGCCCTAACTGCAGGCGTAAACTCTGTTGTTTGCAGTGCATCCATTGAATCCTTAGCCGCCCTTCTGATGTTGCGCGGTGTTGTGGTGTCTTCCGAAACTTCCGTTAGGACAGCCAAAGCTTGCTTAATCCGCTCTTCATATTCCTCAAGCTTCTTCTTCCTCACCACGGCGGTTCACCACACTAAATTCAGATAATCAAGTAATCAAGTTATATAGGCTTTTATACCTATCTTATCTTCGAGGTTCAAGCGATGTCGCAAAAAGCCAAGTCCAACGATGAACAATACATTAAGCGTATGGCCGACCTGCTCCGCCAAGGTTCCACACTTACAGAGCTTGCCTGCCCAGTCTGTGCATCGCCGATTTTCAGGCTTAAGAACGGCGATTTATGGTGTGCGAAATGTGAAAAAAGGGTGATAGTTGTAAAGGAAGAGGCGGAGCTTGCAAAAATAACAGGCGCCTTAAGCCTCGAAACCCTGGAGGCAACATTGCTGGCCAAGATTCAGGAAATTCAAGAGAAAATGCAACATGAAACAAACGTTGAAGAGCTTCAGAAACTAGGCTCAGCTCTTTCCGGCTTGCTGGAAAACCTGGAAAAGGTTAGAAAAGCCAAAAAGCTTTAAAGTCTTGAGGCGAAAACCCTACAATGCTTGGCTTCTACGAAAACTTCCCAGCTAACGTGCATAAAATTGTGCGCTTAACCACTATGGTTTCTAAAAAGAAACTGCAGCAGGCCATAATCCAAGCCTTTTATAGGCTTAACAACGAAAACCTAAGCCTAGAAACCATCACGAAGCCTTCCATACCGGAATGCACAGTCCTCTTCGAGTTTGGAATAGCGGAAAGCAAAGCCTTCAACTATCTGGACTGCGAAGAGACACAGAAAACGCTGGAAAAGGTTCGCAAAACTCCGTTAGAAGTTATGGATTTTTTCTGCGCCATACGATACTATGTAAGGCGAAACGGCAAAAACAAGCCATTGAAATTCGACTATTACATGCTCCGCTTGATATTTAACGCCAACGTTGTTGAAATGTATGTTTTCCACGAAAGGGGGCCACGGCACATTTCACCGGAAGACATAATCACCTTTGTTGTGGATAAGGTGAACGAGCTTTTTCCAAGGAAAGTCTTGAAAATCGCCTAAACTCGGTGAACAATAACCCCCTTTAAATAGTCCAAAACCAGAGACACAATTTCTTTTGCAACCTCTTCCTTAGGCTTGTTTCCATCAACTTTGACGAGTTCCCCCTTTTCAACAAATTTCATATAGACTTCTCGCACTTTACGTTGCGTTTCGAGGTTCTCCATAACAGATTTTTTGGGTTTAAGCCTACCAACAACGGTTTCCGGCTCAACATCTATGAAAATTGCCAAGTTTGGTGCCAATGCATGTTGGTTTATCCGTCTAATCCATTCAAGGCTTAGTCCCGCTGCTCCCTGATAGGCCAGAGAAGAATATACATAACGGTCTGAAACTACAATTTTTCCATCTTTCAACGCTGGGATTACCTCGTTTTCCACATGCTCATAACGGTCAGCCGCGAAAAGCAAGGCTTCTACAACGCTTGAAATTCGCTTTTCTCCGTGTAAACAGTACCTTTTTATAAAAATTCCAATTTTTCCGCGGCTAGGCTCAGCTGTATAAATAGCGTCATATCCCCTTTTCCTCAGCTCTTTCACAAGAATTTTCGCCTGAGTTGTTTTTCCGCAACCATCTAAACCTTCAACACATATAAAGAACCCTTGTTTATGCAATGCTTAGTCTTCCCCCATTCAGCATTACACATTATAAAGGGAACCCACATTAATAATTGTCTGAACCCACGCATGGAGAATAAGCCATGCCTAAAACCTATTGGGGCGAAATCAAAGACCCCGTGTACGGATACGTCTACATAACGGAAGCAGAAAAGGATATTATCGACTCTTACCCAGTGCAGAGGCTTCGCAGATTGAGGCAGTTGGCTGGAGCTGAATACGTCTATCCAGGAGCAAATCACACGCGTTTCGAGCACTCAGTAGGCGTCATGTATTTAGCCGGCAAAGTGGTTGAAAACCCTAACATATCCCAAATAGTAAACGATGAAGACGTTGAAGCTGTACGGATCGCAGGCCTGCTCCACGACGTTGGCCATGGGCCTTTCTCCCACGTTTTTGAGCATTTGCTGACAAAGAAACTTAACAAAACCCACGAAGACATAACCAGGTGGCTGATTAAAAACAGCGAATTAAAAGACTTGCTTGGTAAACTCGGCTACAAAGCTGAATACATTGCTGAATTGGCCGCGGGTTCTGTCCACCAAAGCGAGAAGACCTTCCTAAACCAGATAATAAGAAGCTCCATAGATGTTGACAAGCTGGACTTCGTTGTCAGAGACACATACCATACTGGCGCAGAGTACGGCTTCGTGGATGTTTTCCGCCTAATCCACACCTTCGACGTTTTGGATGGAAACCTAGCCGTTGATATAGGAGCGCTTTCAACCCTTGAATCCTTCATAATAGCCCGAATAGAATCCTTCAAAAGCATATACTTCCACCGCGTTGGAAGAGCGGCCCAAATAATGTTGGCCATGGCCCTTGAAAGGGCAGCTGAAGAACTAGGCCTATCCGCCTTTAAAACGCCGGAAGAGTATCTAGCCATGGACGACTACACGGTTTGGACCATGCTTAAAAACTGCGGAAAATCCAGCCAAATAATCAGGAATTTGGAAAGGCGTAAAATGCTGAAATGCGCCTACGAGCAAACCTTTTACGTGAGGGACAAGACGGTTTCAAACATTTTCAGCGCAGAAGAATTCCGCAACCAGATAAGGGACAGAATTGCAAAAAACGCGAAAGTTGAACCTGAAGCCGTAATAATCGACGTTCCAACAGTGCCCAGCGTTCCCTACCATCACTCCACTTTCATGGAGCCCATGGAGATTCCAGTTTTCAGCAAAACCCGTGATGGACGAAAGGAAGTTAAAAGGCTTAGCGAAATCTCAAGCATATTCGAAGTCCTAAAGGGTTTCATAAACATTTTAAGGGTTTACACAGACGAGAAAAACCGTGGAAAAGTGGCGGAGGCAGCCTCAAAAATTCTAGGCGAAATTCCCTCATCGGCAAAAATATCCTATTAAAGGGTGTCTCAAATGGCGAAAAAAGTTGTTTTGCATGGCCGAGGAATAGTTGAAGGAAAATGCAAGGCGGAGGCGTTGGTTTCCGCAAAACCCATAAGCTTTCTAGGTGACGTGGACCCAGCCACCGGAAGAATTGTTGAGAAGCTGCATGACCTTTATGGCGAGTGCGTGAAAGACAAAGTTTTATGCTTTCCTCACGGGCATGGCTCGACGGTTGGCAGTTATGTGCTGTATTCCCTAGCGAAAAATGGGCTGGCGCCAAAGGCCATAATAAACCTAAAGGCAGACCCCGTTATTGTTGTGGGCGCTGTTATAGCCAACATACCCATGGTTGACCAAGTGGATATAAGCCAAATCAGAACAGGCGATGAAGTTGAAGTGGACGCCTACAAAGGCATAGTTTTGGTTTCAAAATCAAGAGAGGTTTAAGCAAATGTATTTGACACGGGAAGAGGAACGCATTTACGATGGCGAGTTCGGCTGGGCTAAGCAGATATGCATGAAAATTCTTGTAAAACTGGGTGAGCTTTTCGGCGCTTCGAGGCTTATTCCAGTGGAATCCGCCCATGTGTCGGGAGTTTCCTACAAGACTTTAGGCGAGGCACCCACAGACTTCCTAGAAGCTTTGGCAAAGGCTGGCGAGAAAACCGTTGTAGAAGCAACCTTAAACCCTCAAAGCCTAGACCCCCGACATTTGGCTGGAAGGCTGCCGGAAAACCTTGCAAAAATGCAGTGGAAATTATGCGAAATCTTTGAAAAGCTGGGTTTTAAAAAATCTTACACTTGCACGCCCTACTATATTAAAAAGCCTAACAAGGGCGCCCACTTAGCGTGGGCCGAATCCTCAGCGGTTGTTTACGCCAACTCTGTTTTAGGCGCGTGGACAAACCGGGAAGGAGGACCCAGCGCACTTGCAGCGGCAATAATTGGTAAAACGCCAAACTGCGGCGTCCACAAGGCTGAAAACCGCAAACCCAAAGTCCTAGTTGAGGTTAAAACGCCTTTAAAAAGCGAAGTTGAATATGGAGCGCTTGGCATATTTCTAGGAAAAATTTTGGAAGACAAAATCCCACTAATAATGGGATTGAAAAAACCAACAACTGATAGCCTAAAGCAGCTCGGCGCCGCTTTAGCCTCTGCTGGAATGGTAAACATGTTTCACTATAAGGCGGTAGCATCGGAAAAGGATAGGCTTGAAAAAATAACAGTGGAGTCAAAAAACATTAAAGAAACAATCGAAGAATTGACAACAACCCCAACTTCAAAGCCAGATTTGGTTTTTATCGGCTGCCCCCACTGTTCCCTAAATGAAATAAGAAAAACTGCAAAAATGGTGGGCGAGAGAAAAGTGAGGGAAGATGTTGAACTTTGGATATGCACCTCCAACCACATAAAGCAAAAGGCAAAAACCCACGTGCAAAAAATGGAGGCAAATGGAGCAAAAATCCTAACAAACACGTGCGCCGTAGTCACATGGACAGACAAGCTTGGAATAAAAACCATAATGACAAACTCGGCAAAAACAGCCCACTATGCGCCAACCCTAAACATGGCGGAGGTGAAACTGGCAACCCTCGAAGAATGCTTAAAAACAGCCTTAAAGGCATAAAATTTATTCGAAACCAAAGACACTTGCATGATGCCAAACCAAACAAAGCCTTTAAGTGCTCCGGTAGTATAGCCCGGTCAAGTATTCCGGCCTTTCGAGCCGGAGACGCGGGTTCAAATCCCGCCCGGAGCATTTAATTTTAAGCTTATTTTATTTGAAAGAGGCTGATTTGAGTTATTTTAGAAGCGAGCTAAAAATGGAACACGAATTCACTGGTAAAAAGCCATTTAATTTGAGCTTGTATATTAGTTAAGTTTTTCGATAGACACGTTTGCGATGTCCTACAACTAACAAGAATACTTCGTTTTTCTTAATTTGATAAAGAACTCTGTAATCGCCTATTCTTAAAGAGTAAATACCTTTCCATTCGCCTCGTAAAGGCTTTCCTACGTAGGGGTTGGTCTTTATATGTTGATTTCTCGAAGTATCCGCGCTTGAACTTCTCTATCTAAAATTTTAATGTTCTTTAAGAAACGAGGTGTAAAACGAATTTCAAATTTCGCCTTCAAGGTTTAACTCTCTTACAAGCTCATCAAGCGGTCTAGCCTTGCCCTCTTCAACCTCTCTTAAGGCAATTTTCAAATCTTTAACAAGTTTCTTGTCTTGCATAACTTCAAGAGTCTCCAATAACTCATCCATCAAAATGGCAGCTTTCGTTAGTAATTCTTTCTCTTCCGCTGTTAAGAGAGTCATTTACCTTCCAACCTCTACACACAATATAGAACCTCTACAGACATTTTAACTCTTACTCTCAATTAGATTAGCAAATGTTTACTAGTAAATTGTGCGCCGTTCCCGCCCGAAGCATCCAAAATCTGCTTGCTTTCAACGAACGCAGCCTTGTGCATTTGGTTCAATACTTTTGGGCTATCCTACATAGGCCATGTTTTAGAGGAAATGTTGTACAGTTAATAGCAGTAAAAATAGAATATTCAAAAACTGTGGCGTAAAGAAAACCAAAATCTAACAGCAAGCATCAACGGTTTATTTTTCTCTTTTTATTTCGAAGATTACTGTTCCGCCTTTTGTGTAGGGTTCTCCCGGGTCTAGGCATTGTAAATATCCCTTCTCGCCTTCCTCTTTTGCTAAGCCCAGTTTTTGGAAGCTTTCTCCATGGCTTAGAGCTACCAGCATGGAGAGCATGCAGCCAAAAGCGTGGATGCAGATGTTGTCTGTTTCTTCAAGGATTATTTTTGGCGGTTCTACAACTATTTTTTGGCCTGTTTTGAACACTGGGCAGTTTCCCCTTATCTCTTTAACCATTATTGTTAGACGGTGCTTCCCTCTTTCGCTTTTCTCCATGGCTTTTCACCATTTGTAAAAGCGAGGTTCATGTTTAATTTTCTTCGGTTAACCGTTGAATTGGCAAACGCTTAAAAGTTTTGTCTGCTGATTAATGCTGAAAGGTGCGCATGACATGGGGAATCGCCCAGCCATAGTTGCCGCGGGGAGAACAAAGTTTGGAGAACATTACGAGAAGGAGCCTGAACGCCTAATAGAGGAGGCGTGGATAAAGGCCTCTGGAGATGTTGGACTTGAACGCAAGGACTTGGAGGCTTGTTACCTTTCAGACTACTTTCTGCCCATAACCAACAAGCTTGGGCTGGAAGAGGGTTTCCTGTCCGAGTTAACGGAGCTTCACGTGCCCATGGATGTGGTGCGCTCTTTTAGCTCAGCTTTTTCAAACGCCTGCAACGCCATCCAAGCTGGAAGGTACAGTTTGGTGCTTGTGGGCGGAATTGAAAAGATGACAGACCGATGGGACAAGATTCGCGACGACTTGATGCTTTTGGAAGACCCTTGGAGCTATTATGCTGGAGGCACTCCGGAAGCCAACCACGAGCTTATGCTAAGGGCGTACATTAAGCGTTATGGCATAACAGGCGAAAACCTTGAAAGGCTCTATATCGCCTTAGCGCAAGTTTCAGTTAAAAACCATTTAAATGCTTTGAAAAACGAGTACGCCCAGTTCCAGAGAAAAATAACAGTGGAACAAGTTCTGGAGGCCCGAAAAAGTGCGAGGCGACCTTTGGGGCTTTACGATTTTGCACCGATTTCCGATGGTGCCACAGCAGTAGTTTTGGCCAACGAGGACATAGCCAAAAAATTGACCGACAAGCCTATTTACGTGCTGGGCTCTGGTTCGGCAACGGACTACCTAACTTATCCGGCTAGGGAAGACTTAACAGGCTTTCTTGTAAGCCGTTTAGCCATGGAGAAAGCCTTAAAAAGTGCTGGGATAAGCCTCTGGGACATACAAGTTTTGGAACTTTATGATCAGTCAACGGTTATGGAGATGGTTTCCCTGGAGGATTTGGGTTTTTGCGAGCGCGGAACAGCTTGGAAAACCATTTTTGAAAGCTGTCAAGACTATAAGGGCTATTATAAAATAGGCGAGAATAAGCTTTTTGTAAACATGAACGGCGGTTTGAAGGCTGATGGAAACCCGTTAGGTGCGACTGGTGGAGCCCAAATTTATGAGGTTTTTAAGCAGCTTAGGGGCGAGGCTGGTGAACGCCAAGTTAAAGATGACAGGCCTTTGAAATACGGGTGTGTGCTTGAGCTGGAGGGTTTCGGCACTAAAGGTTATGTCCACATTCTGGGAGGAGATGCTAGATGAGCAGCGAACCAATAGAAAGGCGTGTTTCCTATCTTGGCGATAGGCTTAGGGGAAGGCGCTGCCAAATCTGCGGAAAAGAATATTTTGAGCTGAGGGACTACTGTGGAAACTGTGGCAGAAAAAGCTTCGGGAAAATGGAGGACATAGACTTCTTTTACGAGAAGGGCAAACTTGAAATATGCACGCTTGTAAACGAGCCCACAAACAAGTTCACAAAATTGGGCAGCTACATTTACGGCATAATTTCCTTCCACAATGGGAGGATAAGGGTTCCTGGCAGATTGACGGACAAGATAATTAGGAATGGAGAAGCTGTGGATTTATCAAGCCTTGAAGGCAGGGAGGTTGTTCCAAGGTTTAGGAGACGCTATTCAGTTGAGAAAAGCGAAATAATTCCAACGATATCTTTGGCTTTCACCTTCGCCGACGAGTATTATCCATATCAAGAATATCAAATAGTGAAACCTAGTAAAGAATATGATGCGCCGGGCATAGTTGGCTATGGCGTATACACCTCTAAATTTAGAATTAAGGAAGGCAGCCTAGAGCGTTCCGTTCCCTTCATAGATGAGGATTCAATAACAGCTGCTGTTGAAGCTGGAAAACTCGCCCTAATTCACTCTGGTGTTGATAACTCTCTTGTCGGGAAGGTTTACGTTGGCTCTGAGTCCAATCCATATGCTGTTAAGCCTATAGCCTCGAAGGTTGCCCAAGTTTTAAAGCTCGGTGAAGAGGATGAAGATATTCAAGGCGTTGACGCCGTGGACACCGAATTTGCGTGTAAAGCTGCCACAAGCATGTTTAAGGACGCTGCCTCCCTTGTCAGCTATCCAAAGATGGGTGTTCAATACGCCATGGTCATTGGAACAGACAACTCCCAAGCAGCTCCAAGAGACAGCCCCGGCGGGGAATTAGACTTTTTCGTTGGCTTCGGCGGGTGCGCTTACATATTTGGAAAAAGGGATGTCATAGCTGAGCTTGAAGGCTGGTACTCCTGCACTTCCGACACCCCTGACTTTTGGCGGAGAGACGGAGAACCCTATCCCATGCATGGCGGACGGTTCACAGGCGACCCAGCCTACTTCAAGCACATAAGAAAAGCTGCAAAAAAGCTTATGGAAAGGCTGAGTTTACAGCCAAGCGACATAAACTACTTTGTGGCCCATCAACCCAATGTCCAATTTCCAGTCAGAATAGCCCGCGAATTAGGCTTCAAAGAAGAGCAGTATTTACCATCCCTACAAGTGGCAAAGTTTGGCAACACTTATTCAGGTTCTTCGCCAGTGGGCTTGGCGGCTGTTCTAGACATTGCAAAACCAAACGAACGCATTTTAATTGTGAGTTATGGTTCCGGGGCTGGAAGCGACGCCTACTCCTTCATAACAACAGGCCAAATAGCTGAAAAAAGGCAACGCCAAAAAATGACGGTTAGGTACCAGGCGGAAAACCCGTTTCTTGAGTATGTGGACTATACTACTTATAGGCGGCTAAAGCTTGGCATGTAGTAAACCCTTTAATAGATTGCCTGAATAAGTATGCACAGGAGTGTTTGGCATTGTTTGCCTACGGGATATTTAAGGTTATATATGCACCCCATAAGGCTTTCAAGGAAATAGCTCAAAATCCAAGGTATATCGGTCCCATATTAATAATGATTCTTTTTATAGGGGCGAACGTAGCAGCAGCTTATGCACTGATTGCAAAAACTTATGTTGAGGCAACCGCGCCTTCACCGGAAAACAAGGACTTGTGGACTGAAGATAAGGCTTTTTGGCAGCCTTTGAACGGTGCTGATTGTGCTGAGAATTTTACTGATTACATTGCTGGCAACTATTATGGGAATAGAAGCATAGAGTTTTCTGTTGAAAATGACAAAATCGCCATGAAACTTCACAACATTGGAAGTGTGAACTGTTCCCCTCAAGGCGGCTATACAAGGCTTTATTTAAGGGTGAAGTGGACAAGCCCAAACTATCTACCTAAAAACGCCTCTTTATGCATTTACTCTGGAACTTCAAGTTCTTATCGAAACATAACAGACCAGCTTTCCGCCCTCGGTGTTTGGAACAACTTGACAGTGCAATTGGCGAATGAAGGTTGGGTTGGAGAAATTGACTGGGGAAATGTCACGGGCTTGAAGCTGGAAATGGCGTGGAATCAAACTTCGAACATTAGGGTTCTGTTAGACGGCTTGTTTTTCGGCGGTGTTTATAAGGCTTTTTGGGAAGGATCCACCACTTATCTAGCCATTTATGGCGCCAACTCTTTCATGCAGTTTACTTTAAGGTGGTTTCTGTTAGGAGGAATTCTATACGTTTTCATTAAACTGTTTAAGGCTAAAACGGTTTGGCGGGTTGTATTGGTCCTAGCTGGTTTCACGTTGGTAACCATGTTTGTACAAGCCGTGATAAACGCTGCCACCTTTTCAATGATGCCGACATTGAAGTATCCCCTTGAATACATGGGCGGGGTTAAAGGTGAGGCTGGAATAACGGAGGAGATGTGGCTTGTGAATAGGGTTTACAGCGCTGTGCAGATGGCTATGATAGTGTGGACCGTGATGTTGTGTGGCATAGCCGTCCGCCTTTCAACGGAATTTACATGGACAACAAGCTTCCTCACAGCCTTTGTAGCCTACTTTGCAGCCCTTTTCATCGAAAGCTTTCTAATGCAAATCTAACGCCTCTAATCATTCGTATCTTAGGGCGACTACTGGCGGTATTTTTGAGGCTCTGTAGGCTGGGAGGAATCCGCCTATCAATCCTATAAAAATTGTTAGGGTTAATGTTTGGGTTATGAGGGCTGGCGTTATCATAGGGCTTAACTGTAGAACAATGCCTGTTTCGCCTATTCCGCCTATTCTGAAGCCTCTTGATGAGAGGAGGTAGGCGCCAGCCACACCTAGAGATATGCCTGCCGCTCCGCCGACGAGGCTCATGACTATGGACTCCATGAGGATTAGTAGCAGAATCTGCCCGTTTGTGTAGCCTATGGCTTTCATTACGCCTATTTCCCTTGTGCGCTCCATAACCGAAGTAATCATTGTGGCGGCTACACCGGCGACGGCGACGGCGAAGGCTGAAAGCGAAGTTGAAAAGTTTATGAAGTTTATTGCGCCGGTCACGCTGGAAACCGCTTCAGCTATGGAGCTGAAAGCGATTATTTGGGCTTTATCCTCGTAATGCTGCCGCAAAACGGAGACTATGGGCTTGACGTTGGCGGGGGTGTCTGCCAAAACGAGGATTCCAGACCATCGGTCCATTCCGAGAAGCCTTTTGCCAGTCTCTAATGATACGAAAATTGTTGAGTCCGGGTCAACTATTAATGCGCCGCCATATTCTTTGAGGATGGCTCCCACCACTAAGTTGACGGTTTTCTTGCCTGTTATTTTGCCTCCCTCAATTTTCGGAACCATCGCCGTGACAACGTCGTCCAAGTCGAAGTGTTTCTCACTGCCTTTGTAGGCTATTTTCCTGCCAATTATCGAGCTTATAATCTCGGTTTCAGGCGGGATGGAGCCTTCATCGATTTCCAAGCTTCCTATAGCCTCAAAAAGTAGATTGTAGTTTACAGCGAATATGGCCGTCTTAGTTTCTTCCGTCCCCCTTTTCACAATGCCTTGCGTATTGTAAAACGGTTCAGCCCTTCTTACCGCCTCTATGGCTTTAATATAGTTTAGGTCTTCCTCGTCAAGGCGATAGTTTTCCGTTGGGAAAATGGCGATGGCGTTCTGCCCCAGAGAGGTTATTCTTTCCTCTATGTAGTTGGAGTAGCTTCCAACAACAGAACTCATCATAACAAGGACTAGAGGGCCGATGGCTATGCCCGTTATCGTTAAGAGTGCCCGAATTCTTCTTTCGCTTAGGGCTTTAAGCGATAACCGAACAAAGTCCATGAGCATTTAACGCTCACCGTTCACATTTCTGGAGGCGCGCTTTCTACCACTCTGGTTTTCTTCATCATCCTGTAAATTAATAGGGCTGCCACAGCCAAGAACACTATTACTCCGGCGGTAATAATCCACCTTTCAATGGGCCACCCTTCCTCTTTAGCTGTGGTGGTTGCGGCTTCTTGCCGCTTTGTTATGGTAATGGCCATTTCTTTTGTGTTTATCTCGTTGAAAATGTTGTAGTACCGCACTGTTAGGACGGCGGTTTCATTGTACTTGTTTATGTCTACTCTGAAGGCAACCTCTTCGCCTGGCCCAATGTCGCCTATGGTTTCAGAAGCCAAGGTGTCTCCAATTTTCAGTTCCACTTCAACCCGGTAGGCTGTTGCAGAGCCATAGTTTATGATGGTTCCGGTTACTGTTGAGGACACGTTTGTTCCCGTTGCCTTAACACTTTTTATGGCGAGTTCTATGAAGGGCTCAACGACAACCGTTACAGAGTTGTTGAAGGTGCGGTAATAGCCGCCTGCATCCCTGTAAAAGATTGAAATCATTAACGGAACTGGTCCGTATGTTATGTAGGATGCTGATCCTGCTTGTGCGTAAAAGCCTAGTGGGTTATACGCTAATGTTAAGGGTATTGTGCATGTTCCGTCCGGGCTTATTCTTTCGATGTGGTTTACGGCTGGAGAGGCTACGAGGATTGGGGTTGTTTGGTATGGTGAAACCACTATGTAGGCGTCGTACATGGGTGTGCTTCCATGGTTCACCAATGTAAGTGTGGTGTTCACGTAGCGGCTTCTCACGCTTATGCTTGGGTCAAGGGCTACCCCAATGTAGCCCGCTCTGCCAAGCATGGCAACTGGAACTGTTAGGGCGATTTGCCTATTTCCACCCCAAGCGTCTATGTATGAGAGCTGCCCGTTAAACACGTGGTCGCCGATTTCAACGTCAAAAATGTTTAGGCTAGCCATGAAGGTTAGAATGTCGCCTCGACTGT
>Ga0207433_10002605_pt1 | contig 36469 bp, 36 predicted proteins | sample YelNatPaOPGAMG01_FD_187559 | JGI IMG/M metagenome (GOLD analysis project Ga0207433, IMG submission 187559) | Hot spring thermophilic microbial communities from Obsidian Pool, Yellowstone National Park, USA - OP-RAMG-01 (SPAdes) (version 3) | ecosystem: Environmental > Aquatic > Thermal springs... | reverse complement strand
AATTTTCCTTCTGCCAAAGCTTTAGGGTGCGACTCGTATTTCTGAATCATAGTTAATGCTTTCGGTAAGATGGGGATACGAAGAGAATTGTCTGTTTTCTGTCTGCTTGTATACAACCATAATTCACCATCTATTCCTAGGCTTATATTTTCTGTAGTAAGATTCATTACGTCAATATAGCTTAGGCCAGTATAACAACTAAAAATAAAAAGATCTTTAACTTGCTGCAGTCTTGGAATAGAAAATTCTTTATTTTCTATTTTTATTAGTTCTTCCGCTGTTAAAAATTCTCTTGTTGTCTTTACAAAGGTGGGTTTAAATTTTGCAAATGGATCCCTTAAAAGCCATTCATTACGAATAGCTAGGTTTATCATTTTACGTAATCTTTCAATGTGTTTCATTACAGTATTTTGACCACATGGCTTGTGGTGGTCCACCGGTTGATAAGCTTTAAGAAACATTTCAAAGTCAAAAATAAATTTATAGTTAAGTTGAGAAAGAAAAATATCTGAAGTACATAACTTTTCTTTAAGGAAGAGATTAACATACTTTTGTGTTGTATGGTAATTTTTCATTGTCCCCCATTCCAATGTGTCCTTCAATTCAGTATTGTGATAATGTATCAATGTCATCAATGAATGCTCTCTTTCATCTTTCCCCTGATACATGTTTTTTATTGCTTCTGCAGTTACTAGTCTTTTATCTGCCATTAACTGTTGCTGACAATTTAAAATCTGCAGACGAACCTGGTCTATATAATTATTGAGTGTCCGCATTTCTTCTTTTGTTCCCTTTGCCTGTCCTTTCTCTGAATTCCAATTCTCCGGATTAATACTTCTTTTGATAGAAATTTCTACTCTTGCTCCATCAACTGTAAGTCTTGCCCAGATTGGGGCTTCGCCATTTTTAACTTTTGATTTGTTAATCCAAAACAGAATTGAGAATGTGTTTTTTACTTGCATAATATTTATTTGTTTTGATTTTGTTTGGTGATTTTTAGGTCACTAAACAGTCATAAACAGGTAACCGAATTAAGGTAAATAAAACTAAATAATATGTTGTATATCAAATAGTTAAATTCATTTCGGTTACCTAACTGCAAGTATAATAAAGGTAACCGAATAGGTCACATTTTTTCTGAAAAATAATGATTTAATATGCTGTGGATAAAAACAAAAAGCCTTTGAATCATACGATTCAAAGGCTTTTGAAGAGAATTGATTCTCTCTATGTCGGGGTGGCAAGATTCGAACTTGCGACCTCCTGGTCCCAAACCAGGCGCGATGACCGGACTACGCTACACCCCGAACAAACAAAAAACAACAACACAAAACAAACAAGGACAATAAAAAAGGAACGACCGGGCGTTCCTTTAACTTATGTGATCCCGAAGCGATTCGAACGCTTGACCTACTGCTTAGAAGGCAGTTGCTCTATCCAGCTGAGCTACGGGATCAATGATCTGAATAACTCATACACTCAATCGTTTATTCAAATTGAGAGTTTAGTTAAACAAAAAAAGTTTCAAGTAAACCTGAAACTTTAAAATGTCGGGGTGGCAAGATTCGAACTTGCGACCTCCTGGTCCCAAACCAGGCGCGATGACCGGACTACGCTACACCCCGAACGAAAGATTTAACTTCCTTTTAAAGAACATCTTGTTACTTCCGTAACACATTTAACGGAGAGCTGAGAGGCTGAAAGTCCGTTTCGCGGAGAGAGAGGGATTCGAACCCTCGGTACAGTTTAACCCGTACGACAGTTTAGCAAACTGCTCCTTTCGGCCTCTCAGGCATCTCTCCGTAAAAGTTTCACAAAGGTAGTATTTTGTTTCTAATAAACCATAGCATAGTACAAAAGATTTCCACATTTATTTGCGTTTTGAAATGTTAGAGGCAATTCGTAGCTTAGAAATTGATACTGAAACATGCATTTTCACACTCCCATCTCCTGGTTCTTATATACAACTGTAGGCTTGTTTCTGCTTATCAATATTATATTCTTTCTCCGCATAAATCGCATTGCAAAAAAAACCCGGGCTGTAATCCGAAACAGAATATACATCAAATTTACCCTGCGTTGTATTGCAATTGGCTGTATATTAATTGCTTTGTTGGGCCCTTCTTTTGGTAAAAGTAAAAGCGATATTATTATCCGTTCTAAAAATATCTTATTTCTATTGGATGTATCACTTTCTATGAATGCCCGTGACGTATCACCCAGCCGATTGGAAAAAGCCCATACGATTATTCATAATATTGTAAATCAGAATCCTACCGATCAATTTGGGCTAATTGCTTTTGCATCAGGAGCTTCTATTCAATGTCCTTTAACATTTGATAATGAAACCTTTCTGGTATTTACTCAAACAGCGAATACGTCTTTGTTCGATCATTCGGGTACCAACACCTACGATGCTTTAAGGCTTGCCGATAACTATCTCTCGAACTACAAAAAAGAAGGCAATACCAAACCTTGCCTGGTAATATTATTAACCGATGGTGAAGGAATAACAGACGAGGTTCAATCAATTAAAACGGATGCGTTTTCTACTTTTACTCTTGTTGGTATTGGCACTGAAATGGGCAGCCGCATTCCATATCACAAAGTTTATAAGAAAGATAAAAACGGTGATGATGTTATATCCATACTGGAACGCACATTATTAAAAGAGTTTGCTTCAGAAACAAAAGGTTCTTATTATGAAGTAAGTGATAAACAAAACAATGAACCGGGCTTATACTCAAGCATTCGTAATTACAAGGGCGACAGTCAGGGAATTTCAAAAATTGAAGTGGCTGGAAATAAATTTTATTATTTCTTATATGTTGCCTTGGGCTTGATTATCTTAGACATATTAATCACTGTTAAAACAGTAGAAATATAATGATCCGGTTATTCCTATTTCTGAATATATTTTCAACACCTTGGTTTTATTTCAATAAAATTGAGGATGCAAATACGTTGAAAATAAAAGCAGCGGAGGCATACAACACACACTTTTACGGAGACGCTATCACGTATTATGAAAAATTACTTACTGAATACGAACCCAACTCGGATCTTATAAAACTGAATCTTGCCCACTCCTATTACAAAGCCCAAAGTTATACCGAGGCAAGTAAATATTATACGGAATTATCCGTTGCTTCTGAAACAAAGATCCGCTCTACAGCCCAATGTCAATTAGGCATTATACAACACCGTTCTAAACGCTACAAACTTGCGCTGTTCTATTTTAAAGAAGCGCTGCGTATCAATCCCGACAATAAAATAGCCGCTTATAATTATGAATTTTTAAAACTAAGCCTGAAGAAAGAACAAGGTGAAGGAACAAACAGCAGTGGAAAAGGCAACACTAATTCGTCTAAAAGGAATCAGGAAAATACAAACAACCAAAAACGTACGGAGAATAAATTTGATGCAGATGGAACCAGCGAATCATCTATCTACTACCGTATGCTATACGAACAACAACGCTTAAGCAAGCAACGGGCAGAAAAAATACTCCAATACATTCAGGAACAGGAAATGCAATATTATCACCAGATCCAAAAACACGTTCCTAAAGATCCGAATAAACCGGATTGGTAAAATTAGTTACCAGTTTCCAGACAAAATAATTTGAGAAATAATTTTACTTCACACTCTAAACTTTACACTTTTTAATGAAGCCCGTATACATTGTTGCAGCCAGCCGTACACCTATCGGAAGTTTAGCTGGTTCTCTTTCTTCTCTATCGGCTGCTCAGCTTGGTGCAGCGGCTATTACAGGTTGTCTGGATTCTATAAAGTTTCCAAAAGATCTGGTACAAAATATGTACATGGGAAATGTATTAAGCGCGGGCCTTGGTCAATCACCGGCACGACAGGCATCTAAATTTGCCGGTCTGCCGGATGCAACAGAAGCAACAACCATCAATAAAGTATGTGCTTCGGGATTAAAAGCCATTCAACTGGCGGCTCAGCAAATTATCTGTGGGGATGCCGACGTTGTATTGGCGGGTGGCATGGAAAGCATGTCGAACGTACCCTACTATTTAGACAAAGCACGTCAAGGATATAAACTGGGCAACGGACAACTGATCGATGGTATTATTAAAGATGGCTTGTGGGATGTGTATTATAATTGCCACATGGGTAATGCCGCAGAAAATACCGCAAAGGAATTAAAGATTAGCAGAGAGCAACAGGATGCCTATGCCATTGAATCGTACAAGCGTTCGGCTGAAGCATGGAAAAATGGTTTCTTTAAAAATGAAGTTACGGCTGTTACTATACCGGGTAAGCCCGGACAAGAAACAATAGTTGATACAGACGAAGAATTTTCTAAAGTAAATTTTGACAAGATTCCGCAACTGAAACCTGTCTTTGATAAAGACGGAACAGTTACCGCAGCCAATGCTTCTTCTATTAACGATGGTGCAGCGGCTCTTTTATTGGTAAGCGAAGAAGCTTTAACAAAATACAATCTAAAACCTCTTGCCCGCATTCTTTCTTATGCAGATGCGGCTCAAGATCCGCTGTGGTTCACCACTGCCCCTGTCTTGTCTGTTAATAAAGCATTAAGCAAAGCAGGACTTACTGTTAAGGACATTGATTACTTTGAATTGAATGAAGCATTTTCTGTGGTGTGTCTTGCCTTGAATGAAAAATTAGATATTGATGCCAGTAAAGCAAACATCTGGGGCGGTGCTGTTTCCCTTGGTCACCCAATCGGCTGCTCAGGCGCACGCATTGCAGTAACCCTGCTGAATATACTAAAAACGAAAAAAGCTCGTTTGGGTGTAGCCGGCATCTGCAATGGCGGCGGTGGCTCCAGCGCACTTGTTATCGAAAATCTGTCGTAATATGAGAAATTATTTCTTAACAGTTTTTTTCCTGTTATCGCTTTCAGTCTCTGCACAAAAAGTAGTATATACCTATTTTGATGCATACGATTCCATCGGTCTGCTTACGCCTGTTCGCGAAGAGTATCAGGTTTCGAATACCGATTCTACTGTTAAGAATGGCTATTATTATTCTTTTTCACAAAACAGAGATACACTTACCCATTGCTATTATGTGAATAATAAAAAAGAAGGTTTGTATTCGCTTTATTACGAACATGGCTTGCTGAAATATCGGGTACATTACAAGAATAACGTAAAGATAGATACCGCATATTATTATGCTGAAACAGGTAAGATCATTGCCAAAGAAATTTACACCCTTGTAAACAGTAAGTCGGATAATGCTGTTACGTATACTTCTTACCAATATTATAATGGAAACGGAAAGCTTATAAAAACCTGCTATCTAAGAAACGATCTGCCGGATAGTACATACGCTGAATATTATGCCAGCGGTAAACCAAAGATTGTATCTGATTTTTCAAATGGAGTTCGCAATGGATCATTCACCAGTTATTTTGAAAACGGTACTGTTTCACAAAAAGGAAATTATTTAAAAGACGAATTAAATGGCCTTATTACGAGCTATTTTCCGGAAGGTGAAAAACGTGTAGAAGCACAATACAATAAAGGCATACTCGACGGCAGTGTAAAACAGTATTTCAGAAATGGCAAGCTTTTTTCTGAATCAAATTATCTGCAGAACACCCAACACGGTCCTACCAAAACATATTATCCATCGGGCAGCATTCAAACCGAAGAACAATATTTGTATGGCGTATTGAACGGTGCTTTTAAAACCTACTATGAAAACGGACAGCTGGAAACAGTTTCTTCTTTACAAAAAGGAAAGAAACAAGGTACATTTCAAAGTTACAGTAAAAACGGACAGCTGATTCTTGAAGGTTCGTTTGCAAACGGTGAATTAACCGGAGACAACAAAGGCTGGTATGAAACAGGCGTACCCAAGCATGTATACCACTACAAAAACGGAATCAAGGTTGGTGAAAACACCAGCTATTTTGAAAATGGAAAAGTAAGTAAAATTGAGAAGTATACGGGCGATGGTACTGAAGTGCTTCTTAAAAAGTTTTACGAATCAGGAGAAATAAAAGAACTGGGAACATATCTTGTTAAAACAGCGGTTACTGGAAACACATTTATACCTAATGGCATTGTTCAGGAATTTTATATCAATGGGCAGGTAAGCAAGCAGGAACCATATACAGAAGGGAAAGTCAATGGTGAAGTGTTGAGCTACTATGAGAACGGAGTACTTTCATCCAAAGAATATTATGCTTTTAATATTCGTACCGGTACGTTTACATACTACCACAGCAACGCGGCTGTTTCAGAGTCAATCATTTACAAAAGCAACAAAAAATACGGACTCTACAAACAGTTTTATGAAACAGGTGTTTTAAAAACTTCAGGCAATTATATCAACGACAAAAAACACGGAGAATGGAAGTACTTCTCTTCTGCAGGCAAGCTTACAAAAAAGGAACATTATAAGAACAATCTGATGGTTTCAGAAAAAGTATACGAATAAGCCATTTAAGAGTGTTGATAAGTCTGAAAAATCAAACCGAATAGCTATAAATTAGTACTTTCCGTTTTCATTCCCTTTTAAAGCTCATTTTTTGAACCTATCTTTGAAGCAATATAGTACTTCTGTATGAATGCAATAAAAGAGACTCATTTTGAATTGCCAGGTCAGACTGGATTTTATAAAGGTAAAGTACGCGATGTATATCACTTCGCAGATAAACTGGTAGTTGTAGCAACAGATCGCATCTCTGCATTTGATGTGGTGCTTCCTAAGGCCATACCATTCAAAGGTCAGGTATTAAATCAGATTGCAGCTAAAATGCTTTCACAAACAGCAGATATTGTTCCTAACTGGATTCTATCTGTACCGGACCCTTCTGTAAGTATTGGTGTTAAATGCGAACCGTTTAAAGTTGAAATGGTTATTCGTGGTTACCTGGCCGGTCATGCAGCCAGAGAATACAAGGCAGGAAAACTTGTATTGTGCGGTGTTGCGTTACCGGAAGGATTAAAGGAAAATGATAAACTCCCTGCACCGATTATTACACCTACAACAAAAGCGGACGAAGGGCATGATGAAGATATTTCAAGAGAAGATCTATTGGCACGTGGCATTGTAAGTGAAGCGGATTATATTCAACTGGAAAAATATACACAGGCATTGTTTAAACGCGGTACAGAACTGGCTGCCAAACAAGGTTTGATTTTAGTAGATACAAAATATGAGTTTGGTAAAGTCGGAGATAAAATTTATCTGATCGATGAGATCCATACACCTGACTCTTCCCGCTATTTCTACATCGAGGGATATGCAGAACGTCAGCGTGCCGGCGAAGCTCAGAAGCAATTATCAAAAGAGTTTGTTCGTCAGTGGCTGATCGAAAATGGTTTCCAGGGAAAAGAAGGACAAACAGTACCAACTATGACCGATGCAATTGTATCCAGCATTTCAGACAGGTACATTGAATTGTATGAAAAAGTGATCGGAGAATCATTTAAAAAACCGTCAGAAGCAAATCCGGAAGAACGGATTTTAACGAATATATTGAAAGCTTTATAAAATTAACGTTGAATTCACTTTTAGAACAAATATGAAATATACAGTAGAAAAAACAGAGAAGTACGTACTGTTTCAATTGCACGAAGAAAAACTTACTTCTATAACAGCACCAGAACTGAAAACAGAATTGGTAACGTTAAATGCTGAAGGTTTCAATAACATCATTCTTAATATGAGCGATGTGAAATATGCTGATTCATCGGGATTGAGCTCCATCCTTATTGGTAACCGTATATGTTCCAACAGCGGTGGTTTGTTTGTTATGTGTAATGTAAATGATCACGTAATGAAATTACTAAAGATCTCTCAACTGGATACAATCTTAACACTTCTTCCAACGGTTGAAGAAGGTATAGATGCAATCTTTCTTCATGAAATTGAAGGCGATTTAGAAGACGAAGAATCCGCTGAATAAGCATTATGGACTTTGAACTATTTATTTTAGGTTCAAGTTCGGCAACGCCGTCTAAGGGCCGATATCAGTCGGCCCAAATTTTAAAGATCCACACTGATTTTTTCATGATAGATTGCGGCGAGGCTGCTCAGTATCAACTGAGCCGTTATAAGCTGAGCCATACAAAAATCAGCCATATATTCATCAGTCACTTACACGGTGATCATTTTTTTGGCTTGGTAGGTCTGTTAAGCACCATGAATCTTTATGGAAGAAAAAATCCGTTACACCTCTTTGCCCCTCCGGGTCTGGACGAAATTATTCAGATACAGTTAAAATATTCTGAAACTGTTTTACAGTATCCTCTACACTTTACGGTACTTGATAAAAACACCAGCGAACATATTTTAGATCATCCGTTGGTTGATGTGTATACCATTCCGCTTGAACATAGAATCCGATGCAACGGCTTTTTATTTAAAGAAAAAGGAAAACCATTAAAACTGAATAAAGGAAAACTACCGGAAGGATTAACACTTTTAGAAATGGCTCAACTCAAACAAGGAGTTGATGTGCTTGATGAAGACGGCAACATGAAAGCTTCTGTTGAAGACACCTGTATGCCTGCATTAAAAGCCCGAAGCTATGCCTATTGTTCGGATACTAAATTTACCGAATCATTTCTCCCGCTCATTCAGGGAGTAGACTTACTATATCATGAAAGTACGTTTCTGGATGAACTTTCAGACCGTGCTGCCAAAACATACCACACGACTGCAAAACAAGCCGCACTCATCGCACAAAAAGCCGGAGTCGGACAATTGGTCATTGGTCATTTCTCTTCCCGTTATTACGATACGGAGCCATTTCTGCTGGAAGCCGGAACCATATTTGAACGTACGTCTTTAGGTACAGAAGGAAGTAGTTTTTATATAAGCGATCGAATCAAACAAGATGAAAGCAACCTTTGAGCAAAAAAAAACAAACCTGTTTATTGTTTTAGCAGGCATCTTTATAACGAATGCAATACTGGCTGAAGTAATAGGTGTAAAGATTTTTTCGTTAGAAAAAACATTCGGTTTGCCGGCCGCACAAATTCCCCTATTCACTGATTTTAAATTAGACTTTAACCTGACTGCCGGTGCCATCATTTGGCCCATCGTATTTATTTCTACCGATATCATCAATGAATATTTTGGTAAAAAAGGGGTGCAGAAGGCAACGCTGCTTGCCATGGGATTGATTGTCTATAGCTTTTTTGTATTATATATTTCAACCAGCATCTCACCTTCCGATTACTGGCTGAATATTAATAAAACCGGGGCAAACGGACAACCTTTTGATATCGATTATGCCTTTCATCGCATCTTTTCACAAGGACAGGCCATCATCGTTGCTTCGTTAACAGCATTTTTAATCGGACAGCTTCTGGATGTATATGTGTTTCATGCTATCCGTAAATCAACCGGTGAAAAATGGCTCTGGCTGCGCGCCACAGGCTCTACCCTGATCTCTCAATTAATCGATAGTTTTGTGGTGTTGTTTATTGCATTTTACCTGTTAGCAGGCGATAATAAATGGAGCATTGAACAGCTATTGTCTATTGGCATTATTAACTACATTTATAAATTCAGTGTCGCACTTTTACTTACTCCGCTGCTATATGTAGCTCACCATTTCATCGACAGGTATCTGGGCAAAAAAGAATCGGAGGAATTAATTGACGAAGCCAATACCACAGGCTATCAGGCTTGAGACGAGCGGATACGATCACAGCAAATGGCTGTAGCAATACCTACGTTTAAAGATTCAGCCTGTCCAAACCTTGGAATAGTAAGCGTGTGGCGAATGTATTTTTTTACTTCTTCACTTATGCCGTGTGCCTCATTTCCCATCACCAGCATGCCTGCTTCAGAAAAAGATATTTTATGAATGTTTGCTCCCTGCAAATCTGCACCGTAAACCGGCACCTGCTGCTCTTTTAAAAATGCCGGTAAATTTGTATAATATACCTGTACCCTCAGAAATGATCCTTTAGAAGCATTAATAACTTTGGGGTTGTATAAGTCTGCTGTATCTTCCGAACAGATAATGGACGAGATGCCATACCAATCAGCAATACGTATAATCGTTCCCAGATTACCCGGGTCGTTAATATTATCCAGTACAATACTCCATTCTTTACTTAAATCGGCCGGAAGCACTTGCTCTTTCATATCGCAGATTGCGATTGCAGCATCATTTGTTTGCAGCGTACCAATATCATGCAACTCATTATCGCCTGCTATTTCAATGATTTCAGCATGGCGTTTCAATACATCTGCATACTTGTTTTGAAACCGGGCCGTCACCAATAATTTATGTATCGACAGATCTGCTGCAAGAACTTCAAGAACAGGCTTTTCACCTTCAATAATAAATTGCTTATAAAGTCTTCGAAATTTCTTATTTTGAAGAGATTTAGTGAATTTTACAGTCTGTTTAGATAACATCGAATTTAAGAATTGAAGCTACTATATTACATCTTTACAATCATACTAGCAATCCTTCTGCTTCAGGGATGCAAACCATCTATCAGCTATTTTGCAACAGACCCTGATTATAAAGGAAAATACTTGCTCTACTCTCAAAAAACCAAAGGGAGCAAACATGTAAATTCGGCTGATCTGGAAAAACTATACAAACAAAAAGCTCAATATAAATTATTCGGCTTTACTCCCTATCTGACGATTCATTACATAGGTAAATCTTTTTACGATACAAGCTATATTCATCAACAGATACAAGCTACAAAACAAAAATCAGATCGCCGTATAACCCGTAAACCGCATACAGAAAAACGATACAATACATTGCTCGCTAAACGCAAGAAAAGAATTGCTAAGCTGGAAGGCAAACTGAAAAACGGAAACTGGATGATGGGTACCTTTGGCGAATATCCTTCTTTACTGGATACGTCTGTAATCAAATATACCAACGAACAGATCTCCATTTATCTTTTCGGTAAAGGATACTTCAATAATAAAGTTTCATACAAGATCGACACCCTGGCATTGGGCCGCAAAACATTTGTAAGCTACCACATCAACGAAGGCAAGCAATACTATTACAGTGCCCTGGATTATGATATTGAGGATACTGCTATCTATAACATCGTTACCCATTCAAAGGGAACTAAATTAAATAAAGATGATTGGTATGATCAGGAAAAGATTGACCTAGAAAGGGATCGTGTTTATAAACTTTTAAAAAATAATGGGTATTACGAATTTTCAAAAGATTATATAAATTTTCTAGTAGACTCTACCGTAGGAAATAATTCTGTTAAACTTACTCTTGAAATTGATCAACCTCAGAACGGTGTCCATACGCGCTACACAATTAACAGCATTGTATTTGTTCCTGTAAATAAAGTGATAGATTCTGTGAGCATTTATAAAGACACAATTGAATTTAAACTGATAAAATATTGTATCAAACAGAAACCATACAACTACAAAATACTTGATGGTAAAATCCGATCCAGACCAAATAGTTATTTCAAACAGGATTCTTTATTAAAAACACAGCAGCAATTAGGTTCAATGGATATGTACCGTTTTGTTAATGTGAATATTGTTAAAAAAGATTCCAGCAGTCTGGATATGTATATTTATACTAACCGCCTGCAAAAATTCCAAATCTCACAGGAATACGGTATCAACGTAGTACAAGGAGTTATTCCGGGGCCATTCTTCAATGTCAATTTTCGTAACAGGAATATTTTTGGCAATTATGAAATATTAGATTTTAATATTCGGTACGCATTGGAAGGCCAGGCATCTGTATTGAATAATCAAAACAAGCTGCAAACCATCGAGTATGGTGCCAGTACCAGCTTAACGTTTCCTCAATTATTGGTGCCGACAAGGTTTCGCTTCTCAGCTGCAAAATTTAATCCAAAGACACGGATTACGCTAAGCTATAGCTCTACTCAGCGTCCGGAATATGATCGTTTCGGCTTTCGTTCGCAATTCACTTATCTATGGGAAACAAGCCAATTTTCTTATTTTTCTTTTACTCCTATTGACATCAATGTGATCAATAGTAAGATCAATATGGTAGATTTTACAGAGTATTTAAATAATCTCCGGTTAAATGGTAATAACTTATACATAAGCTTTCTTCCATCTATTGTTACCAACATGAATTTCTCCTATACATTCAGTAACAATGCCTATGGAAAAAAACGGGCATCTTTTTACTTCCGTCCGACATTTGAATTAGGGGGCTTAGTTCCCAATCTTATTAAGAAAACATTTGCTTCCAACGAACCGGATGGCGAACTGTTCGGTTTACAGTATTATCAATATTATAAACTACAAACCGACTTAAGATATTATAAGCCGATTAAATCAAAGACTGTATTTGCTATGCGTTTGAATCTGGGATATTCCAGACCATTCGGAACATCGGGTATCAAACAGCAAGGAAGCTTTGTGTTGCCGTATGAAAAATATTTCTTTACAGGAGGCTCTAACTCAATCAGAGCCTGGCGCTACAGACGTTTAGGTCCGGGCTCGTATGCAAACGCAGATCCAAATCAGCAATATACCAATGAAGAACCTGGTAATATTGTCATTGAAACAAACTTTGAGTTGCGCAGAAAAATTTACAGCTTTATTGAAGGTGCCTACTTTATTGATGCCGGTAACGTATGGTTAATAACCGCTGATAAAAACAGGCCCGGCGGCGAATTCAAATACTTTAAATCAGTATCTGAAATTGCAGTGGGTACCGGAGTCGGACTTCGTTTAAATTTCACATTTATCATTGCCCGACTCGACGTTGCTTTCAAAGCCTGGGATCCTGTACATCCGTTACCGGATCGTTTTGTCTTATTCGATTTCAGTAATAAAAACAATTTACCTATCTACAATTTCAGTTTAGGATATCCTTTCTAATTATCATGATGCTTACAAAAGAAATTATTGAAAAAGAATTTCAACAGATTCAATCTCATATATGTTCACAGCTTGAAATGGCCGATGGTAAAGGTGTATTCAAAACCGATCAATGGACCAGACCGGAAGGCGGCGGCGGCAAAAGCAATATTCTTACTGATGGAAAGATTATTGAAAAAGGAGGCGTCAATTTCTCTGCGGTACATGGAGAAACGCCTGACAATATTTTAAATGCATTAAAACTAAGCAAGGCAGACTTTTATGCCACCGGTGTTTCTATTGTTATGCATACAACCAACCCATGGATACCGATCATACACATGAATATCCGTTACTTTGAAATGAGCAACGGTGTATGGTGGTTTGGTGGCGGCATTGACCTGACACCGCATTATATAGTAAAAGAAGAAGCTATCGCTTTTCATCAGGCATTGAAAGATGTATGCGATCAGTTTCATGAAAGCTTTTATCCGAAGTTTAAATCGTGGGCAGACGCATACTTTTATATCAAACACCGCGACGAATCAAGAGGCGCAGGTGGGATCTTCTTCGATAGAATGGGTGCAGATGCTCCGGTGAGTAAAGAAAAAATATTTGAGTTTGTTTGTGCGCTCGGTTATTTATTTCCAAAAGTGTACACAAAATTAATTGCTGACAATAAAGGCAAAACATTTACAGAAACCGAACGGAACTGGCAGAAGCTCCGCCGCGGAAGGTATGTAGAGTTTAATCTGGTGTACGATAAAGGTACTAAATTCGGGCTTGATACAAATGGCCGGATCGAATCTATATTAATGAGTCTGCCGCCTGAAGCAAACTGGACATACGATTTTAAGGCCGCAGCAGGAAGTAAAGAAGCTGAAACATTGGCCTGGTTAAAAGCACGTCCTGACTGGCTTTCATTATGATGGAAATAATACAGCATATAGATGTAGAATTGTTGATATGGATCAATCATACACTCAAAAGTGATTGGATGGATGGTTTTATGCTATTCGCTAGCGGAAAACTGACGTGGCTACCGCTCTATGCGCTGTTGCTGTTTTTTTTATACAAATCAAATCCTAAAAAAATCTGGATCCATTTGATCGTGCTAACATGTTGTATTGCCCTTGCTGATCAGATTGCTTCTTCCCTATTTAAGCCTTTAGTAGAAAGACTACGACCTTGTCATAATCCTGCAGTGAGCATAAAATTATTACTCATAAATGGTGAGTGCGGTGGCTTGTACGGGTTCGTTTCGTCACATGCCGCCAATACCTTTGCCGTATTCTTTTTCTTTTATCTGAAAGGTGTTTTTGAGAATAAAAAAGTATTCCTCTATCTCTTATTTGTTTGGGCATTCATTGTATCGCTAAGCCGTGTATACCTTGGCGTGCATTATCCAGGCGATGTGCTGTGCGGAGCCCTGGTGGGTGTTGCAAGTACGTTTGTAATTGTTTGGCTGGAGGGTGTAATAGAGCGGAAGTATCTGAAATAGTTTCGGGATATTTTTTATCCTTAAACATGTTACTCGGTATCTAATTCAAATTTTACCCGATCTGTCTCAATTAATTGTTTCAGCTCCTCTTCCTTAGGCAAATATAATCTATACTTACTTGCAAAAAGCTTTTCATTTTCAGCCATTACACTGTATTTTACAATCGTTTCATCCTTTTCTGTACAAAGAATAATACCTATGGTTGGATTATCTCCTTCTTCTTTTTTAAGATCATTGTACATGCGCACATACATATCCATTTGTCCAATGGATGCATGACTTAACTTTTCAGTTTTAAGATCTATCAGTACAAAACATTTCAGATGATAGTTATAAAATACCAAGTCAATATAAAAATCAGACGTATCCGTTACAATATGCTGTTGACGTGCAACAAAAGCAAAACCTTTCCCCAGTTCCATCAGAAACTTCTGTAAGTGTGAAATAATAGCCGTCTCTATTTTATTTTCCGTGTAACTAGTATCCGGTGTCATTCCCAGAAATTCAAAAATATACGGGTCTTTGATAACATGTTTGGCTTCTGTTGGTGTTTTAGGTGTTGATTTAATTTCAAGTACTCTACCAAGATATTGACTTTCAATATTGCGTTGTAGTGTACGGGTATTCCAATTTTCTTCGATTGAATGCAATAGATAATTCCCTCTAAGATCCTGGTTTTCAACTCTAGAAAGTATTCTATAGTGTGTCCAGCTTAATTCGTGACGCAATGCGTCACGAATTGGGAACGCTGCATAAAACTGACGGATATTACGTAAATTACTTTCCTCAAAGCCCTTCCCAAATTCTAAGGTCAACTGCTTGGAAAGATTTTTCAGAACAGCTTTTCCGTATTCCGCACGTGCTTTACCTGCTTGTTCATCTTCTATAATTAGCTTGCCAATCTGCCAATACATCTGCAACAGAATAGTGTTAGTGCTGCGATATACTTGTGAACGAGCATCAATTATGATCTGTTTAACTGATTCAAATAAGATTTCTTTAGATTGTAATGTACTCATTTCAATATATTATTTTGTAAAGCTATTCGAATCAAATATCTTATTAGTTGTCTGCCTAGACATGATTTATTCAGCTAAATATTTTAATAATATTTTACTCGTAAAAAACAAAATTTCCAATAACTAAAAGTATCTAATTTGACAAATGGAATATATATCAATTTGTCATTATCATATTAAGTATCGAATCAAAATTTTGATACTAGATTAAAACATATTACCTCTTCCCCAACAGCTTTGCTGCGTACTTACCCAGTATATCAAATTCAATATTTACTTTTGAACCGACAATACATTCTTTTAAAGAAGTATGCTCAAAAGTATATGGAATGATGGCTACGGAGAATGCGTCGTCTTTAGAGTTGACAACTGTTAAGCTGATACCGTTTACACAGATCGAACCTTTTTCAACCGTTACGTTTCCTAAAGAAGCATCGTATTGAAATGTAAACAGCCAGCTGCCGTTATCTTCTTTACGTTGGATACATGCCGCCACCTGGTCTACATGGCCCTGAACAATGTGCCCGTCAAACCGTCCGTGTGCAGGCATTGCACGTTCTAAATTTACCGCCATACCCTGCTTCCAGTCTCCGATACACGTCTTACGGATCGTTTCCTGAATAGCCGTTACAGTATGCGTATCATTGCCTAGAGCAACAACCGTTAAGCAAATGCCATTGTGCGACAAACTCTGATCTATTTTTAACTCATGAGAAATAGATGAGCGTACCGTGAAATGCAGATTCCCCTGCTCTTCCACAATCTTTTCAATCACACCCAGACTTTCTATAATTCCTGTAAACATATTAGCGTATTTAGTACTAAGTACTTTATTTCCCTCTTCCCTGAAACATGATCAGCACGGTATCGAGCATGATTTCAAAATCAAGTGAGAGCGACATATTTTCAATATAGAGAATATCGTATTTCAAACGGTTTACCATTTCATCTACATTCTCTGCATATCCGAATTTGACCTGCCCCATAGATGTAATGCCTGGCCGTACTTTATGCAAATGCTTGTAGTAAGGTGCCTTCTGCATAATCTGATCGATAAAGAACTGCCGCTCGGGGCGCGGACCAACCAGCGACATATCGCCTTTTAATACATTGTAAAATTGAGGAAACTCATCCAGACGAGTCTTACGCATAATTTTACCCCATGGAGTAATTCTACTGTCTTTATCGTTTGCCAATGCAGGTCCTTTCTTCTCAGCATCGGTATACATGCTTCTGAATTTAATAATTTTAAATGGACGTGCATTTTTTCCGATACGTTCCTGCATATAAAAAACAGGGCCTTTGGAAGTGAACTTTGTAATCAATGCAATCGCAATTAAAAAAGGTGAACCAATAATTAACACACACAGTGCGGATAGTATATCAATAAACCGTTTTAACACTTTTTGCCATATCGGAATTAAATCCTGGTTGATCTCCAGTAAAGGTAAATTTGATAATAATTTTACTTTTACCGAACCTAAAATCAATTGATAATTTTCAGGAATGATATTGATCTTAACCGATTCGCCTTCCAGTGATCCAAGAATATCTTCTAAGTATTCATGTTCATTCTTTTCAAGTGCAATCATTACGCGATCAATATGGCATCGGTGAATAATGGTTCCAATGCGCTCTACATCACCCACAGACCTTAGCACAGCATCACATTGATTGATGTTGTTTTCAGAAACCGGCAAGTATGAGACAAATGAATAACCAAACGTTGATTTCCTGCTGTGCAGGTCATCGTATACTTTGCGTGCCGATGCCCCCGAACCTACCAATAAGGTATTGAATGAAATTTTGCCGGAAGAAATTTTTTCTCTTAAAAATGTAAACGATATAATTTTAGAAACCGAAGAAAATGTAAACTGAAGAAAGAAATATAATCCAAAGGTTTTATAATACTCTTTGTATTGATGAATACCTTGATCGTCTAACAACAATGTAAAGAATATAATTACTACACCGATAAGTGTATGGTTAAATCCTTTAAATAATTCCTTAATGCGCGTTTTGCCAAAAACATCCGTATAGCTGCCTGCCAGGATATTTAAAATAATCCAGAAAAAACCAATGATGAAAGCGTTTAAAATTATATTGAATTGAAAATGCTCCAGCGTTTCATGTAATAAATGCTTACGATTATAGTAAAAAACGATCCATGCTAACACGGATGCAATAAAATCTAATGATGCAGGAATTAAACTATAATACGGTCGCTTCAATGTGTTGGATTAATTTAATTTATAAACGATAACGATCTATTTCTACACTAAATTATTAAATCCGAAGAAGTAGAACTATTTTAGTATTCAAAATATTTACCCATTAATGTATTTATAATGCCTGAAGATTCCTATTTACATAAAGGCTTACGAAGAAAACTCATTAAAATCCTTAGAGACAAGGGTATTCAAGACGAATTGGTATTACAGGCTATTGACAGAGTACCCAGACATATCTTTTTAGACAACGCCTTTCTGGAACACGCATATCAGGACAAGGCATTTCCTATCGGCGATGGACAAACAATCTCTCAGCCCTATACGGTAGCTTCTCAAACAAGCTTGTTAAAACTTAGCCCGGGCATGAAAGTATTGGAAATCGGAACCGGTTCAGGTTATCAATGCTCTGTATTACTTGAGATGGGTGCCAATGTATTCACCATTGAATATCACAAAAATCTGTTTGAGAAATCAAAAAAGATGCTTCATGCCTTAGGTTATAAGGCGCAGTTCTTTTGTGGAGACGGCAGCGAAGGTCTTGCCCGTTTTGGCCCTTACGATCGCATACTTGCTACTGCCGGTGCTCCTTATGTGCCGCAGAAACTTATTGAACAACTTAAAATCGGCGGAATATTAGTTATTCCCGTTGGCGATCAGAAAACACAAAAAATGCTTCGTCTCACCAAAGTGAGTGAAAAAGAAATTACACAGGAAGAATGTGGTGAGTTCCGCTTTGTACCTTTAGTAGGTAAAGACGGATGGAACCCTCAATCAAACAAAATATGAAACCAGAAGGAAGACACCCAAATGATTCGATTGTTATCAAATCCGAATTAGTATTGCCCAACGATACCAATACATTAAATAATTTAATGGGGGGAAGATTAATGTACCTGATGGACGTTGTAGGTGCTATATGTGCATTAAGACATTGTAATAATGGTGTAGTAACAGCTTCTGTTGATAATGTTTCGTTTAAAGAACCTATTGCTTTGGGAAACATTGTAACATTGCAGGCTAAAGTAACACGGGCTTTTAATACATCTATGGAAGTTCATATAGAAGTATGGGCAGAAGATGTATTGAGCATGAAAAAATTAAAAAGCAATGAGGCATTTTTTACGTTTGTGGCATTGAATCAGGATAAAAAACCATTACCCATTCCAGAAGTAATTCCGCAAACAGAACGGGAACAGGAACTGTTTGATGGCGCCTTACGCAGAAGACAACTTCGATTAATACTTGCAGGAAGAATGAAACCTGCTGAAGCCACGGAACTTAAAGCCCTTTTCGACAGCCTGTAAAATTGAACAAAAAGAAGGATTCAATAAATTAAATAAATTATTTTATTCATTATTAAATATTTTACTCATTTTCCAAATGTTAACACAAGTAATTAATAATCAATTATTAATTAAAATATTTGGAAATAGTCGATGCGTTTATTTATATTTGCTTAATATAAATGTTCAAACATGTATTATTAAACCATTCTAACAAATATGAAAATTAAATTACTTATTGCTGGCTCACTTATAGCAGCTTCAATGCTTGCTTGTAACTCTGAGAAAAAAGTTGAAACTACTGCTGTTGACACGGTTGGTGTTGAAACTGCGTACACTGTTGATACTGCTGCTTCTTCTATCTTATGGGAAGGCAACATGATTAAAATGCACAAACACTTCGGTACATTAAAAATATCTGAAGGTACATTCTCAGTTAAAGGCTTACAGGTTACTGCAGGTACTTTCACTGCAAACATGAAATCTATTAACCCTACAGATAGCGGTTACAATAAAGAACATCCAAAAGAATATTTGATTGGTCACTTAAGTACTCCTGATTTCTTTGCTGTAGATTCGTTCCCTACTGCTGTATTTGTTATCAAATCTGTTGAAGGTAATTCTGCTACAGGTGACTTAACACTACGTGGTAAAACAAACGAAGAAAAAGTTACGGATATCGTAGTTGATACTACTGGTGGTGTTGCTAAAGCATCTGGTAAATTGGTATTCAACCGTCAGAAATATGGTGTTGCTTACAAAGCAGCTAAAGACATGGTTCTTTCTGATGATATTACTTTAGAAGTTAAGCTTACTGGTAACAAGAAGTAATTCTTACTAATTTATACTTTATTTTCAGAAGCCTCTTGGATAACAAGAGGCTTCTTTTTTATGTATACGTTTCATTTCAAATCAGCATAGGATAGCCCTTAAATCAGATTGATTTCTTTCTCAAGCTTTGCATCGCTGTTGCAAATTAGCCTCTGCCACCGCAGTTAAATAATCAAATAAACGTTGAAATAAAGAATGGATTATGGATAAAAATGAATCTGTAAAAACGAAATTACATTTGTATAATTTCAAACTCCACTCTTCTGTTTAAGCGACGGTTCTCTTCAGTATCATTCGGGCTTATAGGTTTATCGGGACCATGACCAATTACATTGATTCGCTTAGATTCAATACCATGATTAACCAGATAATCTTTAACTTTTTCAGCACGCTCTTCCGAAAGCTTAATATTCAGATCACGCGCGCCCTGATTATCTGTATGACCGGATACTTCAATGGTAACACGCGGGTTTTGCTTTAATGTAGCAAGCAACCGATCCAGCTCTACATACGACTCAGGCAATAACTCAGCTTTACTTTGTACAAACAATACATGCTTTAAAACTACCTTATCTCCTTTTTTAACTTCAAAAACAGATTGATTAACAACAGGCGGAGTTACTTTAACAACAGAATCAACATTCTTCTTTACCGGAGGTATAACAATGGCAACGGTAGTATCAACTTTAGCTATGACTGGAGCTGGAGGTACTGTAATGTTGGGCGGTACAAAAGGATACTTAGATTGTAGAGTATAAATCTGTCTGATATCTTCTTCGGTAATGAATTTTTCCCAAATACTGAAGTCGTCCATTTTACCTGAAAAATAGCTGGCCTGTCCGGGAAAATCACAACCAACAATTAATGGTTGGTTATTCTGAATAAAATTAGCTGATATATTTTCGCAAGCAATTAACCTTCCGTTCAAAAAGAATTTAGCTACATATCCGTTATAAGTTACAGCCAGCATGTTCCATTTACCCGGGAGCAATGTTACGCTATTACTTGTAAACAAGCCTTTAGACTTTCCTTCTACGCCTCCATCAAAATAAAACCCTTTGTCACTGGCTCCAAGCCGATACTGAATATCAGGCGAAGTTTCTGTTTTACAAAAAACCGGAGAATAATTATTGGTATTTACTTCATCCCAAAACGTAGTCGAATTGTACTTATCAACAAATAACCAGATTGTGAATGTAAAATTTGAGGTAGGTAAATTTCTTATTTGAGAAAAAGGAATACGAATAAAGCCATCGGTACCGTTAAATGCTAAGGCTTTGTTTTGCCGACCAAATCGATCAGCTGCTGGAGAGACTCCACCAACCATTTGTCCATGCAAACGATTCGGTCCAATATCATAGGCATTTCCATCAAAAGCATACGTATACATCCAACCAGCCGCAGTTTTCTGCGCTAATGAAGAATGCCCCACTGCCATTGATAATACACTTGTTATAACAAGTGTATAAAATTTCATACCAAATATTGAATATTTCATTTATTCAATAAATATAGAATTAAATTATGTAACAAAACAATCGATGTCAGAAACTCTACTTAAAATAAGTATTTTAGTGTTTTTTAGAAGAAGTTTAAAAATTATTATTTTAACAATAAGCCTTTATTTAGCATTATTATTTCATTGTTTTATTATTTTTTGGACAATAAAACACGATTACAATAAAATATTTTTTAGTTAACTTGTGGCTCTCATTTTAATACACCTACCATGGCCGCATGTAATTTTACTATTCCATTTGAAGATACCGTTGAATCAATGATTCAGAAGGCACAATCTGCCATTTTACAGGTTGAAAAGGCAACATTTAACGGCGATATCAAAAATGGTTTATTCTCTTTACCAACTCCACTTGGCGATATAAAAGGCAGCTATGCAATTGAAGGTAAACTTGCTCATTTTTCAATTGAAGAAAAGCCATTTCTGGTTAGCTGCAGCCTGATTGAATCCAAATTAACAGGTTATTTAAGCCCTGCAGTATAATTTTAATTTTATCTATTCAATAACTCCTACTATTCAATATATTGAATATGTATTCCTAAAATTGAATAGGGCTTATTTTTTTATGGAAATTATCGACATTTATTGCACTTAAAAAACCTTTTTTAGCAGTATTAGTATACTAGAAACAAATAAAATCATTCAAATTGTAATGAAAAAATTTCTAGTTGCATTATTCTTAGTCTGCCAAATTTTCTACATCCAGGCCCAACAATGTCCTACCGACTTATTATCCGGCCAAAACTTGATTGTAAACGGAGACTTCTCTCAGGATTATACCGGGTGGTCATTTACACCTGATTCAGATGGTGATTTGAATACAGGTCCCGACGGATATCAGATATTTACCGGCAGCCCTCGCAGCTACTCTGTACCAGGGAATATTTTTGTTGGTACAGGAGCTCAGATGCCTTACTTCAATAATGCCTTCACTGCTACATTTCATGATCACAGTCCATCTTCTGATGATAAATTCTTAATGATTGATGGTGTTTGCGTGGCTGGTATTAAGCTTTGGACACAATCAAACATACCTGTTTCCCCTAATACAAATTATTATTTCTCTGTTTGGATCAATTCATTAAAAGACAACCCGAATTATCCCGGGATTGTAAATTTTGATGTGAATGGTACAAACATTGGAGCTAACATTGTTGCCCCAACCTTAGGCGGTGCTAATCCAGCATCTACCGGATGGCAAAAATATGAGACAGTATGGAACTCCGGCACGAATCCTCCTGCTACTGTTACAATCAGCATTGAAGGTAATCAAACGGTAGGTTGTGCGGGTTCAAGCGGAGAATCTGACTTTGCAATTGATGACATTGCATTTATCCCTGGCTGTTCGTATGGTTCTGCAGGTCCTCAACCGGATCTTGGCCCAGACCGTACCTTATGCGGCTTAGGCGGAAGTGGTATTTTATTAAATTCAGGTGTGCCTCAAAACAGTACAACAACGATTACATGGAGTGATGGTACTACAGGTTTCGGTATGAGTGCTCCTTATACATTAAATGTTACAGCACCTGGCACATACTCTGTGTGTGTGAGTGATAACGGTTCTTGCACCAAGTCAGATGTTGTTGTAATCTCAAATACCTTTAGTATCAATATCGGTCCCGACCTTCAATTATGCGATCCGGCTTCCGTAACGTTAGATGCCGGCTTCACCGGAGTTGGTGTAACATATAAATGGTACAAAAATTTCCCTACCGAAGCAGACGGAAACAATACACAAAGAACCTACTTTGTAAATACTCCGGGTACATACGAAGTAGAAGTAACTGATCCAAGTTGCGGAACACAAACAGCTCAGGCAACTATTACAACAAAGGCTCCGGTTGCAACAAATGCGGTATACTGCGATCCGGGTTCTTTAACATTAAAAGTATCGCCATACAACAGCGGAAAATACAAATGGTGGACAAGCGCTACCAGTACAGACCCGGCAGACTTAGTATTAAAAGGTGATAGCGCATACACATTCGCTGCTACCCCGCCAACAGATTATACATTCTATGTACAGGATACGTCTTCTTTCAGAATACCTGTAGGTTTGCCATTAACAGGAAATGGATTAACAAACCCACAACAAAGAAGTGTACAATCAGAAACAGAGTTAACATTTAATGTTTCTACAGCAATTACAATCGACTCTGTATACGTTGATATGAAGGTCTATAATTGCCCTGCACAGTCCATTCAATTACAAGTATTAGATGCTTCCAGAAATGTTATTGCTACATCTGCAAGCTGGACACCTACTGCGGCAGATGGGTGTGTTACAGGTTTACCATCTGTAATATTTAAAATGCCGGTAGGTATTGCTCTTCCGGTTGGCACTGGTTATATATTAAAATTTGTTAATAGTTCGAATATGAACTGGTATCAGACAGGTATGACCTATCCGCAATCGTACGCTGGTGTCATCACATTTACAGGTAACAGCACATCTTCGTATGCAGCTAACGCAATACCGGGTATGTACCGCTGGATCGTTACTGCTGGTACTGCCTGTGCACGTGTACCGGTAACAGCAACATACAAAACTTGTGCTCCGCCACCTCCTCCTCCAACGCCGAATGCAGGCAGCGATTTTGCCGTATGTAATACAAATACGGCACAACTAAATGCCACATTAAATAATGGAGAAGCAGGTGTATGGACTTTTGCAGCAGGCAGCAGCGGAACTGTTAATCCTGCCAACAGTCCAACAGCATCCGTTACATTTGCCGGCGACACAGTTAACATGGTATGGAACGTAACCAATGCAGGCGGTACATCGCGCGATACGGTAATGGTAACTAAAACAACTGTGGCTACACCATCTGTAGCTGCCGTATCCAGCACATGTGCAAATACTCCAGGTTTAACATTTACAGCCTCTCCGGATAATACAAGCAAAGGAAGTACATATACCTGGACATTAGTATCCGGTGATTTAGTATTTGTTTCCGGTTCTGCAACGTATCAGTTAACAGCCGATGCACATCAGGCAAAAAGTATTGTAACACTTACTGAAACAAATAACAACTGTTCGGCCTCTATTAACGATACATTAAAAATCCTGCCGCCAACAGACCAGGCTATTGCAGGCAATGATTTCAGTACTTGTAATACGTTCGTAACATTAACAGGTAATACACCAACTGTTGGTACGGGCAGCTGGTCTGCACTTACTTCAGATCCGAATCAGGTGCTTACACAATCACCTCCTGCTTCAGCTACGGTATCGAATCTAAGCCTGAATACTACATACGAATACATGTATACAATAACAGGTACCTGCGGAACAACAACAGACAATGTACTGGTAACAGTTGGTGCCGGAGGGTTTGCAGTTGCTTCAATTATTCAACCGTCAGATACGCTTTGTGTAGGTTCTGAAAGATCGTTAACCGTTACTGTTAACGGAGGCTCCGGATCATTCACGTACTCCTGGTTGAAAAAAGGAACATTCAGTTCCGTTACAACAACAGTACCTACTTACAGTATTGTAACCTCAGAAGTAAGCGAAGAATATTATCTATATGTTAAGGATAATGTAACCAATTGTACTGCCGCTCTCGATTCTGTTAACATTCCTTCTGTTGGCTACCAGAAATTATATGTTCCTAATTTAATTACCCCTAACGGAGATAATTCAAATGACGAATTTAAAATTGTGGAAGCAAACAATCACAACAAACAGATGTTGGCCAAAAATTCTACCCTGAAAATATATAATTCATGGGGGAATGAAATATACACTGCAGATAATTATAACAACGACTGGAAAGCACCGCATACAAGTGATGGTGTATACTATTACTACTTAAAAGCCGGTTGTGGCGGAGAAGAACATAAAAGCTGGGTTCAGATTTTAGGTAATGTAAATAAATAATTTCTGAAATAGTTCTACTTTAAAACGAAGAAAGCCCGGTTAATCCGGGCTTTCTTCGTTTTAAGATTTAATCAAGCAGGTTAAACTGTTTGAAATGATGTACAAAATGCTTTGTATGAAAAACCGTCCATTCCTGATAATTCAATTTTCCGGCTCTCGGATGTATAGGTAAAACCTCAATCTCTTTCTGTCCAAAATAAGCATGAAAAGCAATTACTTCCTGATATAACTCTTCTACGGCATCATAAAGATTTGCGTGTAGTAATGGCGGAGGTACATCTCCCATCGTCGAAGATTTAATGCCTTTAGGCATTTCAGCATCAGAATAGATCAAATGCTGTTTTACAATATTGGATTTTTCTTCATCCAGAATCAAATCCCTGAAAATTTTACCGTTAGACATTTTTAATGTTACCGCCAAATGTTCGACCATATTCTGAGCATTCATTCCACCAAATAAGGCTGGTGTATCAGGTGTTAAATGGGCAAGTATGGGTTTTAAATCTGTGTCTGTTAATTTTAAGTCCATTGTTCCGAGATTTTATTATCAGCCAAATGTATTGATCTTAAGAAAAAATGAATAATTTTCAGTTCCCTTTTTAAGGGATAAATGAAAATAAATTACTTTATTCACAAATAATTAATCATTTCAAACGTAAGACTTTTATGCGCACTCACCTATCATTATTCCTCTTACTGCTTTGCATTACCTTTAATGCTATTGCTCAAGCCCCTGCTGCTACCACAAAAAGGAAACTACTTAGCAAAAAATGGGTATTGATTCAATATCAGGAAGCCGATAAAGCACCTATTATTGCACCCGATGTTTTAAAAAATGATTACACCAAATTTAACATTGACGGCTCCTATGAGAGTTTTGAAGAAGGCTTGCTAATTAAAGGCAGCTGGACATTAAATGAGTCAACGATGTTACTAACCATGACGCAAACTCAAATAAAAGAATATCCTGCAAAAATGGTTGTAAAAGTAATACTCCTGAACGAAACAAATTTAACATTTGAAAGTGCCGCTACAGCAACTACTCCTAAAATGACATTATTTATGAAGGTAAAATAAAGGCTTTATTTTACGGGCTAAACACGCTACGCCTAGTTTAAAAGAAGATCATTCTATAAGTACTTTTCTGTTTAGTATATACCTACCAGGTCTTAAAAACCTCGTAGGTATATACTAAACTTATCCAATAGATTTTACTTAAAATTATATATTGTCACACCAAATTCATTTCAAACACAATACCGTTATGCAAAAAAAATACTTTTCATTAGCCTTATTCATTGTGATAAGCACAGTTGTACTAATTGCAGGCTGCCGCAATACAAAAGGCGATCCAGGCCCTGCGGGCGCGACAGGTGCTACGGGAGCCACAGGACTTGATCTTCCACGTTATAAAGCCGGTTCTATCAGCGGAACTGTTACAGGTACTTCTGCACTCACATCAACGGCCTTTACTATTCCTTTTGCTTATAGCTATTTTAAAGAAGTTCTTGACAATAGTGTGTATACAGACGCTAATGGAAATAAACACTACACCATCAAACGTTACGATAGCATTGCAGACTCTTATTTCCTTCTGGCTTTCTGGGTTGACGGACAAGGCGTTTTTAATGGAAGCAACGCTACAATAAAAATAATTGAAAAAGATGCTACCGGAAATCATTTCTATTTTGGTACAGGTACTGATCCCCTGGCTCCTGCCTCCATCTCTCTCAATAGCTTTTATACATACGAATCATCTGCTATAACATTTAATAATACATCTTATAGCGCTTCAAACGATGCTGTAAGCTTTGATTACACAATTGAATTATACAATACACATAACACGACCGGAAGTGAAGCCACTATTACAGGAAGCGTAAATGCTGCTCCATTCCAGCAAAGCTTCCGTATTGCTTCTGAAAAATAGAAACAAGCTGATTGAAATAACATCTTTACTTCCGTAGAGATGTTATTTCAATCAGCTTACTTTTTCCTAATGAATCAAGTACTTCATATTCATATTTTCTGTTTATCTCTAACATAACTACCGGTTCACACACAAGCGCTTTTTCGTGAACAGACAGCGGTACCCGGCTTGTTTTTAAAATATGTTCGGTATTGAATTTTTTCCTGCAATATTCTGTATAAAATATCAGGTGCGGATTATAGGATGTTCTTACAATCGTATAAGAATCCTGAGTATGCTTATGCATCATAAATTCTCCATAGGTATCCATAAAAAAACGTTCATACTTACGCTGAAAAATTTCGGTATATGGGTATATATAAAGTGCAGCACACAGAAAAAACACAACAGCTTTCTTGTTGGGAAATATATGGTTACCTATAAACTGAATCACTTTAGCAATTCCATATCCCGAAACGATTACAATAACGGGAATAACCGGTGCATCATACCAGCCAAGTTTCACTTTAGAAAATGAAAGTATAACCAGAAAAACAATTGCCTGAAGGAAACAATATAAGATGAATGCCTTTTCTTTTTTATCGGCATTCCATATAAAATAACATGCAGGAAATATGAATAACAACCAAAAGGATAATTGATAGTTATATAACGTATACCAGTAATACCCAAACTCCGGATGAACCGAATGTATCCCATCATTATACCGTCCTATTTCGTATTGCCACACAGCGTTTAAATAACCGGGGTCAACATATTCACGACCCATATACCAGGATGCTATAAGCACAAGGGCTGCTGTTATTCCATATATGAATCCGCTGTTACATAACAGCAGCCTGAATTTCTTATATACTAAACTGTATAAAAGTGACACCGGAAGAAAGAATAACACCATCCACCCTTTTGTCAGAACAGATAAGGCGGCACATAAGCATGCAATAAAAATATATCGGGCAGATTTTTTTTCATCTGCTTCTACTAAAAATAAATAGAAAGCAAATAAAAATAGTGTAGTGAATAATGTAAGCGGAATGTCATGATCTCCTGTAAAGGCCATGTGCATATTAACAAAGCAAGGAACTACAAGTAATGTAAGTGCTGAAGCAAGGGCCCATAACGTGTTATTAAATTGTTTTTTAATAAATAGAAACAATAAGAAAACTAACGTTATTGATGATAGTATCGTTGGTATTCGCATTGCCCACTCGTTCCAGCCAATCAATTTCCCCAAGCCTGCCTGAATAAAAACAAATAAATAGGGTTTCGTATTTCTTAATAAACTGGCTGAATCGAAATCAATAAAAAAGCGGCCATGTTCACCTAATTCATACGAAGCAATAAAATAATATCCTTCGTCAAAACTAAAGAGTTTATTTGCATACGCCTGATAACAGATGGGTAGTGCAACAAAAATAAGGCCTGCAAGAATAAATATGTTTTTTTTTACGATCGCTGACATTTGATCCGTTTCAGTAAATATAGAACCAAGATACCACAATGCCGTGAAATAAAATAACAAGTACCGGCCTCCGGATATGGTAATCCGTAATTCATTTAGTACCTTTCTATAGTATCTTAAACAGTATACTGATGCAGGTCTTTAAAGCCATTATTAAAAAATTTGATAAGAAAGGCGAAAAAACAAGCTGGAACTATATTGAAATTCCATCCGATATATGTGAAACATTAATGCCGGGCAATAAAAAAAGCTTTCGGGTAAAAGGGCTATTAGATAAATTCTCTATTGAAGGCGTGGCTCTATTACCCATGGGCGGAGGCGAATTCATCATGCCCATCAATGCTGAAATGCGCAAAGGAACACATAAAGCAACAGGCAGTACGTTAACGGTACGTATTGAAGTTGATAAAAAGGAATACGAACTTTCGGCTGACTTTATACTTTGTCTGGAAGACGAACCGCGTGCGTACAAGCATTTTAAAACATTACCCAAATCACATCAGAATTATTTCTCCAAATGGATTGATTCTGCTAAAACCGAAACAACAAAATCCAAACGTATTGCGCAATCGGTGCAGGCACTGAGCATGGGTTTGAGATATTCAGAAATGATCCGGATGAATAAAGGCAATGAATAATTGTCTATATTGACAAACGCAATTCTCATAAGACACCCTTATTCAGTATACAACACAGCCGTAATTTCATCATGAAAAAAATAGTATTAATTGCATTTTCTTTATTAACAGCCGCTGCTATAGCCTTATTTTCTTCTTATCGAACACGTTCTGTACATCAGGATACAGATACGTTATCCAACGTAAATTATCAGGAATTAAAAAATAAAATTATCTCCGAATACACGCATGCACAACCCGGCAAATGGGGAGAATTTGTGCAGGGTGTAAATGAAGATATCAGTACAACGAATAAAATAATGGCATTTACTTTTGATGCCTGCGGTACAAAATATGGTGATCAGTATGATGCCGAACTGGTAGCTTTTTTACAGAAAGAACATATTCCGGCAACTATGTTCTTTACCGGATTATGGATTGATGCAAACACAAAAACATTCAATCAATTAATCAAGGATACGTTGTTTGAGATAGAAAACCATGGGTTAAATCATCTGCCCTGCTCTGTATGCGGCGAAACAGAATACGGCATTAAAGGTACGCTAAACGTTGGTCAGGCTTTTGATGAGTTAGAATTAAACAACAGAAAAATAAAAGCGTTAACAGGGCGCAGACCAAAGTTTTTTAGATCTCCTACTGCTTATGCTGACGAGGCTTGCGTGAAAGTAGCCGGGCAATTAGGTTTAACAACAATCAGTTTTGATATTTTATCCGGCGATGCTGTTCCATATACGCCCGCAAAAACAATCGCTGCTACTGTTTTGCAAAATGCAAAAGATGGTGCTATAGTAATCATGCACATGAATCATCCGAAATGGTATACCTACGAAGCCTTACAAATTGTAATTCCTGAATTACGCAAGCAAGGATATACCTTTGTAAAATTAGATCACCACAGGCTTGTTGGTAATCCCAAAAGAAAAAATCAGTAACAAAAAAGAAAGTCCGGCATGGTGCCGGACTTTCTTTTTTGTTACTGATTAGATAAATGCTATCTGAATCTTATTTTATACGATTTCTTATTTCTGAAAGAGATTGATCAATCAAAAGTTTTCCATCTCTGAAGACCTCTTTCAACTCCCCTTGCTTTTCATCTGCCCAACTAACCTGATCAATTAATTTATATTGGCTATTTTCCAGTACAACTTTCATCAAACCTTTAGCAGATTTTTTTGTTCCATCATCTGTAATTGGGTCTTTAAAAATCTCTCTCCCTTCTCCATTAACTTCACCGTATGTAGCTTTCATTGCAAAACCAAAAGTATCACGTGTATTATATTGGTATGTATAGGAACCAATTCCCAATACAACATTTGTAGATGCGAAGCCTTTTAATTTAAGACGTTCACAAATCTGGGTAGCTCTATCAATTGTAATACTATCCCCATAAATAGCACCTATCTGAGATACTAATTCTTTGAAACCTTTAATATTAGTTGTACCACCAAATACATCCCATAGCAATTCAATTACACCTTTTCTCTCTTGTTCAGTTTTTCCATTTGGATTCCCGCAAATAATATCAACAGGATCTCCACTATCCGGTCGAATAACTACTTTACCTTCGCGTTGAATAATTTCCGTTTTTAATCGAGGCAAATAATCAGTTAACACTTTCCATAAATCCCATGTATCTGAAACAATTGAAACAATTCCTTCCGGATAAATTTCGCAGATCAATCGTTTAAATGTTTCGTATTCACCATCTGTAGTACCCATGCACATAACAGAATGTTCTGTTGCAGCAACTGAACCACCTATCAATTCAATATCAGAATTTGCGTTATAATATTCTTCCAGAAAATCAACTGCAGGAATAGTATCGGTTCCAGTAAAACTTAATAAATGGCCGCTAGCTGATGTTACAGAAGCCTCAATACCAGCCATGCCGCGCATAGAAAAATCATGTCCTTGCCAATTAACAAATTCGGGTATTGAAGAAGTTTCTAAAGCATATCTATCCAAAACCTTGCGATATTGTCGGGCAATAGAAGCTGAATTGCAAGGCATCCAGATTACAGCTGACAGAAGTGTTTCAAAATAATTCGTAAGCCAGAAAAATTCAGGTTTTGTATTGTACATAGTAAACATAGGAACACGTACAGGAACACATACACCTTCAGGCAATGCTTTAAAGACCATTGGAATATAACCAAGGTCATGTAAATCTTCAATATGTTTTGTACCAACCAGATTCGTACCTAAATAGTTATTAATTCTTCGCGCATATTTTTTCACAACGTCATTTTTAGGTTGTTTGAAAAAGTCCTGATCAAAATCCTTAATAATATATTTTTTAATAAAATACTGTAAGCCAAAAAACACAACATCATCAATTCCTTGAAGCCTGCTTTTTCTTGGTGTCCAATTAGAATAAACTAATGTTGTACCTTGTGGATACTGTCTTCTGTGGTCTACTTTGTAACCATCTGTTAATAATAATGGATTCATATCTTGTTTTAATTTATTTTCAGTTGATCCCGTACTTCCATTAATGCAAATCCTAATAAATTAGTACCTCTCCATTTATCTGGTTTGTATATATCTTTATGATCAATAGCCATACCAATTCCCCAAATAGCATCAGTGGGACTAGTTTCGACAAGAATCTGCTTATCGGTATTGATTAAAAAATTTCTAAGATCTGTATGCTGACTAAACTTATGATAATTACCTTCCTTAACGATCTCATATCGGTATTTATTCCATTCTTCGTCAACATAATTGGCAACTGTTCTGCCAAATTGTTTAACAACCGCTGGAGAATCAGACTTTATTATTTTTTGAAATGTATCTTTATCACCAAACAATTCTGCCTTTTTAGCCATCATCCAATGTTCTGCAGTCTTATATTCAATACCATTAACAGTAAATGAACTTAGCCACCATTGACTTAAACAACTCTTCGTTATACTACCATCTACTGAAGGTTGATGCCCCCAAAAGAAAATATATCTGGGCTCCAATTCCTTTTCAATTATTTTTTGAATTGTATATTTCATAAAATCTCATTTAAGCAAATTTGTATCACATTTTCATTTTTAAATGTTTTAAAAGAATCTGTTGTAAATATTTTAGAAAAAGCAGGAAAAAAACCATCCAATCCTTTACTAAAAATACCATGACTCACAGCTAAATAAAGTTTACCGGCATTTTTCTTTTTCAGTTCCTCTGCTAAACCCATAAATGTGCCGCCACCATCACAAATATCATCTACAATCAAACAATCCGCACCTTTAAAATCATCTGTATAGACTTTGAAACCGGTTAATTTACCTGACCGAACATCTCTGCTTTTACTACATTCCACAACATCCACTCCACCTAAATATTCCGAAACCTTATAAATCTTTTTAAGCGCTCCGCCATCAGGTGAAATCAATTTCACTCTTGAACCTATTTGTTTAACAACTTCTTTTATAAACTCATGATTATTAATATTTGTACAGTTATTCAATAATGCAGGTGTTACTTCAGAATGAGCATCGAAAACAGTCACGTTATCTAACTTCAATTCATTAATAATATCTGCATATATTTTCACAGATAATGGTTCACCTTTTATCATAACACGATCTTGCCGAGCCGCAGGAAAATATGGAATGAATACATCAATATTTTTCACGTACATTCTTCTCAATGCATCTACCGCCAATAATAATAACCCAACATCATTAAATGAATTAAGACGGTGCGTTATGGTCACACTTTTATCTGTATGAAAATCAGATTGAATTTTAATATGAGGTTCTCCTCCAGAAAAGATAAACTGTTCAAATGCAATATTCTTTTTGTTCGGAAACGGATTGAAAGTTGTATCTAAATTGAGTACCATATTATTCTTTTTTTGTGCTTGTTAAACCAAATGTATCATTAAAAAATGACTAAGCAAAAGTTTGCGTACAAATTACGCAAACTTTATTTCAAAAAGGAAACCATTTTTAACTAACCTATTGTATTTCTTAGCATTAAACTTGAATAATTTTGCAGGTCGTCCATTTTTTTTAGAAGAAAATTTATTGGTTTCATCCAAAACATCAAGGCTAATGATTTTTTTTCTAAAATTTCTACGATCAATTTCTTTTTCTAAAATCGCACAGTAAAGATTTTCTAGATCCGAAAAAAGAAATTCTTTATCCAGCAGATCAAACCCTATAGGCTGATACGAAAGTTTATCTTTTAAACGCTTATGTCCCATAGCTAAAATTTCATTGTGATCATAACCTAAGACTGGAACTTCATTTATAGGAAACCATTGTGCATCTTCTGCATCTGTATCAGCGGTTAAAACCAATTTTGCTGAATTTACTAATGCGAAATAGGCAATTGAGATAACCCGTGCTCTCGCATCTCTATTGATATTATCGCCAAATGTGTAAAGCTGTTCCAGATAATTTACATCAATACCTGTTTCTTCTTTTAATTCTCGGATAACAGCATCTTTTAAAGCTTCTTCATTTTTCACAAAACCTCCTACCAAAGCCCAACAGCCTTTATATGTACCGTACTTCTGTTTTATAAGTAATACATTCAAGCAATTGTTGCTATAACCAAAAACAATTGCATCAACGGCTACTTTAATATCTTGATTTTTCATTCCGACTTTATTTGTTCATGGAAAATAAAATTCAACTGTTCTCAAGGTAAAAGTTTTTCAGATATGATAAAATAAAAAAGTGTTAAGCACATTATTTAATGCTTAACACTTAAAACGTACTACATAATTAAATGCTTACCAACCCAGCAAATACGCAAAGATCAATGGTACAACAATAGTAGCGTCAGACTCTACAATAAACTTTGGTGTATGAATATCCAGTTTACCCCACGTGATTTTTTCGTTTGGTACGGCTCCTGAATAAGATCCATAAGACGTTGTAGAATCAGAGATCTGACAGAAATAACTCCAGAATGGAATATTCTCCATTTCCATATCCTGATACAACATCGGCACTACACAAATTGGAAAATCGCCGGCAATACCGCCGCCAATCTGGAAGAAACCAACACCTTTACCTTCTGAGTTTTTAACATACCAGTCAGACAACCACATCATGTATTCGATACCTGATTTCATAGTTGTTGGCTTAAACTCTCCTTTAATACAGTATGAAGCGAAAATATTACCCATGGTAGAATCTTCCCAGCCCGGTACAATGATCGGAAGGTTTTTCTCTGCTGCTGCCAGCATCCATGAGTTCTTCGGATCAATTTCATAATATTGTTCAAGCTCTTTGCTCAACAACATTTTATACATGAATTCATGTGGGAAATAACGTTCGCCTGCTTTATCCGCATCGTTCCACACCTTGAATAAATGTTTTTGTAATCTTCTGAAAGCTTCTTCTTCCGGAATACATGTATCTGTAACACGGTTGTAGTGGTTCTCCAACAAATCCCACTCATCCTGCGGACTAAGATCTCTATAATGCGGTACACGTTTGTAGTGCGAGTGTGCAACCAGGTTCATGATATCTTCTTCCAGATTGGCACCTGTGCAGGAAATAATCTGCACTTTATCCTGACGAATCATTTCAGCTAATGATTTACCCAACTCTGCCGTACTCATGGCACCGGCAAGTGTAATCATCATTTTACCACCTTCCAATAAGTGGGTCTCATATCCTTTCGCTGCATCAACCAACGCAGCTGAATTAAAATGCAGATAATGTTCTTGGATAAACTGAGAAATAGGTCCCTTTGACATATTCAATAATTGTTAATTTTTAAAATACGCTGCAAGTTACATCATTCTATTGAAAACCGATAAACCTGAACAAAATCCCACATTATTTAATTATTACCCCTTGAAAATGAGAGCTGTCTGAATAAGGATGCAACCCCGGGAGATCCCGCCTTAGTCTGTTGAGAATTAATTCATAACTCATAATGTTTAATTCATAATTCCCTGCCTTTTTTTGTAATTTGTAGGTATTAATACCTGAATTAATTGGTGTATATATTTTATGGAAGAAAGAATCAACCCGGAGAATTGGAAAGACATATTTTCAGATACTCTATACATCATTCACGACCCAAATGCAGTTGCTGTAACCGAAGTAGAAGCGTTACCCAAAACTCCTGCAGCAGAAATTTCCAAGACAACTGAAACACCTAAACCGGCGGCTGCAGCAACGGTATCTCCAGCTATACCAACGTCGCCTTCCATACCTGCCTCACCTTCCTTAAATACGGTGAAGGAACAAGCAGCAGCAAAAACTCCGGAACAGTCTATAACGCTAAAACCAACGGGCAAATACAGCAACGGCATCTTAATTTTAATGCATGCTTCTTATACCATGACTACTGCGCAGCAGGAAATGCTGGGTAAAATTGTTAAAGCCGTACAGCTTGACTACAACGATTGTGGCGTATTGCAGGTAAATACACCTGTTTCATTAAAAGATCTGGAAACGCTAAAACCTCGCATAATGTTATCGTTTGGCCTGCCAACGGATGCCTTTACTCCCCGCCTTGTGAAAGATTTTTATGCCATTCAAAAACACAATTCAACCATTATTCTCTTGGCCGATTCATTGGCTAATCTTGAAAAAACAGTTGCGTTAAAAAGTAATCTGTGGAATGCGATGAAGGAAATGTTTGGGGTGAAATAGGTTTTAATCTAAAAAAATCGACTCACACCCAAGCCCAATACAATGGTCGAATATGCATCTACTTTTACATCGTAATTTACACTAAAACCGAGTTCGTATTTTTCCATAATCTCGTAGCCATACTCTAATCCGAGCCGTGCAATAAATAAGCTTTTCCCTTTATTAAAACTAAACTCTTCACCAAGACCAACCACCGTAGATAAATGTTTGGTAGGTTTATAAATAGCTACGGCACATAATGCCAGAGGTGTTTTCCGTTGTAGTACTTTTGATTTATCACCGCCTACAGCACCTTCTTCTTCTATATTGAAATTCTGCAGAATGATATCGCTATGCAAGCCTATGGCCCATTTGCGGGATAGTTTATAATCATAATCCAATCCCCAGGATGCTAATGCGAGCCATTTTTTTTGCCCATTTTCCAACGCTGTTGGTTGCAATGCATGGCCAATAACACCTGTCAAACGGTGACGCAAAAAAGGTTTTTCCTTTTCAACAACATCTGTCTGAGCATTTGAAATAAAACTACCTGCAAGAAATAATACCATGCAGTATATGCGAATAAATAATGGCTTCATATATTGAAAAATTAGTTCTTCAAATAAATTATTTAGGCACTTATACCTTCTAAACACTTAGAAGATAACTTCTATAAAAATAGAAGATTTTTATAATATTATTTGCTTTATTAGAAATAACCTTATAGATTTGTATAGAATCAAATATATAAACTATATGG
>Ga0207433_10002604_pt1 | contig 36472 bp, 34 predicted proteins | sample YelNatPaOPGAMG01_FD_187559 | JGI IMG/M metagenome (GOLD analysis project Ga0207433, IMG submission 187559) | Hot spring thermophilic microbial communities from Obsidian Pool, Yellowstone National Park, USA - OP-RAMG-01 (SPAdes) (version 3) | ecosystem: Environmental > Aquatic > Thermal springs... | reverse complement strand
ATTAACACCTTCCCTCACGTACAAGGCGCCAATCCCACGTGGCCCTAAAATTTTGTAGCTACTTACAGTGGCTAGATCCACGTTTAGGTTTTCAACGTTAAAGCTTATTTTCCCGTAAGCGTCCGATGCCTCTACGTGGAAAATGGCTTCTGGGTTTCTGTCCTTAACGATTTCTAATGCTTCTTTTATTGGTTCTATTGTTCCAATCTCATTGTTTACAATAGAGAAGCTCGCCAGAATCGTTTCTTTGTCAACAGCCTCTTTCAGCCTTTCAAGTTTCAGGAAGCCCTCCTCGTCAACCGGTATTTTCGTTGTGGAAAAGCCATATTTTTGAAGCATGTCCGTAACATGTATTATGTTTATCGGCTCAATTTCTGAAATGACAATTTTCTTACCCTTGCTTCTCATTGAAAAAGCAGTGCCCATTAACGCCAAGTTGTTAGCTTCAGTTTCGCCTGGTGTAAAATTAACTTCCTCAAGCGCTTTGCAACCGAGGAAATTGGCGATTTTTTGAGTACACTCCATTATTGTTTCAAGGGCTTCCCAGCCTGGTTTATGCGTTAATGTTGGGTTACCGTATGCACGTTGATTGTAATATGGCAGCATAGCTTCGATGACCCCTTGCGGAACAATGCTTGAGTTTTCAGTGTCCAAGTATACCTCGCGCTTTATCCCCTCATGCGCCTTGAGAAGCTCCCTAACATTTTCAATCATTCTAAATCAATCCCTTTTTATGCGTCTATAAGAGCACACGTATTCCTTCATTTTTAGCTATTGCCCTTCCTAATAGAAAAACGTAACCTAAAAGAAAAAGCGTAGGGAATGGATAACTCTTTAATTGCTGTTTGAAGAAATGGTCTGTTAGACGCATGCAGGCGCATCCAGGTGGAAATAACAGAGTTACCCGTACCAGAACAGGTTAAGGAAGTGCTGATTAAATCTGGAATTGTTAAACTGTACCCGCCACAAGAAGAAGCAATAAAAGCTGGGGCGCTTGAAGGAAAAAATCTTGTTTTAGCTAGCCCAACAGCTTCTGGTAAAACGTTAGTAGCTGAGTTGTGCGCTCTCAAGCACGTTTTAGAAAGAAATGGAAAAGTAATTTATTTAACCCCTTTGAGGGCTCTGGCTAATGAAAAGTTTGAGGAATTCAAAAAATACGCTTCACTTAGAAAAAGCGATGGAAGAAGAGTGCGCGTAGGCATAAGTACAGGCGATTTCGATAGCGTAACTAGCGACGCTAGGATTCTTGTTGAACAGAACGGTGTTCTTGAGTTAACAACTGTTGGTCAATTCGTTGATAGAAAAATGGCAGAATATAAAACATACATTTCGACTAATGGAAAGGAAGTCTGCCTACTTCATGATGACAAAATAAAAGTGTTTGCAGTTGATGGTAATGGAAAGGTGGTTCTAGCACACGTTAAGGCAGTGATTAGGCATAAAACACACAAGCCCATCTATGAAATAGAGACGAGGACTGGAAGAAAAATCAAAGTTACAGGTGACCACTGTCTCTTTACCCTCGATGAAGAACGAATAATAAAGCCTGTGAGAGCCGCTGATTTAAAAGAAGGCCAAAGCTACATAGCAGTTCCCAGAATTCTTCCATACCATAAAAAGCCTCCAGCCCACTTGGATTTACTTGACAGATTGGAGGAATTCCAAGACTGTTGGATAATGGGCCATTCGATAAAGGACTTATTATCATTTTCCAACATTTGGAAAACAGTGTACAACAAGTACAAAGTTAAGAAACAGAATATTTACTACTGGAAACGTAAAGGCTTACTTCCAATGAAGGTATTAATCGAACTTTTGCAAGATAAAGTCATAAACTTGGATGACGTCCGAAGAGGAAGTCTTTACATCGTTAAAAATCGAGCCAAAATTCCTTCGCTGATACGGCTTGACAACTACCTTATGATGTTTATTGGTTTATGGCTTGCTGATGGAAGCTACTACAACGCGGGGGTTTCCATATCTTCAGGTCCTGATATAAATTGCAGAAAAGTAATCTCCACAATCGCTAGAAGATTTAACATTAAGACACTCGAGACGGACAATGGAGTTACTTATTTTTTGGGTTCACGACTCTTGAAGAGAGTTATGTTAAAAATCATGGGATTAAAAGGGGATGCTTACACAAGAAAGGTCCCTTCCTGGATTTTTTCTTTATCAAATAATCAAATTGCAAACTTGTTGAAGGGATATTTCATCGGAGATGGAAATTCAGCAAGAGGAGAAGTTAAAGCTTACTCTTACTCAAACGCTTTATTACAAGACGTACAAACTCTTCTTTTAAGGTTTGGCATAATTTCGATGCTGAGAAAAGGGACTCTCAGAATTCCCAGGAAATGGAGCGTTGCATTTGGGAAGAAAATAAAGTTTCTACCGGAATATCAAAATGGGAATGCTAAATCAGCTTCCAATTTTTCCTATTATGACATTATTCCACTCTGCGGCGAGTTTGCGCAGAAAGCTGGTTTCAGGTGGGCGTATTACGTTGGGAAAGCAAACATCACTAGTAATACCATACTGCAATTATTAAAACAGAAACGGCTAACTAATGAAAAACGGAATGTTTTAAAGAGATTAGTGAACTCACAGATACTCTGGGACAAAGTTATAGGAATAAAAAGACTTGATGACACAGAAACTTATGTTTATGACTTAAGCGTCCCTCCCTATGAAAACTTCATATGTGAAAATGTTGTTGCAAAAAATTCTTCAGATCCATGGCTTGGAAGGTATGATGTCATTATCACCACAAATGAAAAAACCGACAGCCTTTTGAGGCATAGAGCCAAGTGGATGGATGAAATATCTCTAATAGTTGCCGATGAGGTACATTTGCTTAATGACGCTGAAAGGGGACCAACATTAGAGGTTGTCTTGGCAAGGTTCATGCAGATAAACCCGAATGTGCAAATTTTGGCTTTAAGCGCAACAATAAACAATGTTGAGGAAATTGCAGCTTGGCTCAAAGCCGGCTACGTCACGACGGAGTGGAGACCAATACTCTTAAAGGAGGGGGTTCTACTTCAAGATGAAGTCCAATTTAAAGACGGAGACGCACACAAGATAGAGGGGAAAACTAGGAATCCCGCCATAAACCTAGCATTAAGCACGGTTAAAGCCGGGGGACAAGCGCTAATCTTTGCTTCAACACGGAAAAACGCCGTAATGCTTGCAAAAAAAGTTGCAGATGAAATCGGGGAAATCTTGTCCAGACCGGTAAAGCGCTCTCTTGAGCATGAAGCAGAAAGGATTCTGGCTGCGGGCGAAAAAACGCGAATAAGCGAAACTCTCGCAGAACTGGTTAAGCGCAGCACCGCTTTTCATCACGCTGGCTTAGGCGGAGAACACCGAAAGATAATAGAAGACGCGTTCCGCGAGGGGAAAATTAAAGTTTTAACAGCCACGCCAACATTGGCTTTCGGAGTAAACCTACCAGCTAGAACAGTGGTTATTCACGATTATAGGCGATATGAACCGGGATACGGTTATTATCCCATAAGCGTTTTGGAATACAAACAAATGGCCGGTAGGGCTGGAAGACCAAAGTATGACAAGGTTGGAGAAGCAATACTCATTGCAAAGACCGATGAGGAGGCAGACTATCTCATGGAAAGCTATATTCTGGCGAGTCCAGAGCGGATATGGTCTCGGCTGGCTGTTGAGCGAATATTAAGGTCTCATGTTTTAGCCACAATCGCAGCGGATTTTGCCCGCACCGAACGGGGAATTTATGACTTTTTCGGCAGAACATTCTATGCGTATCAATATGAAGCAAGCGCAATGAAAGGCATAGTCGCCAAGATTCTTAAGTACCTTTACGATGAAGAGATGATAGACGTTGCTGGCGAAAACATTTACGCAACCAAATTCGGGAAACGTGTAAGTGAACTCTACATAGACCCGGTTTCAGCAGTAATAATACGCAATGCTTTGAGACGAAAACCGCAACGCCTCACAGAGTTTAGTCTCCTACATCTAATTTCACATACTCCAGACGTGGGGCCAGTGCTGAGACCATTTTCCCGCGAGTTAGATGAAATTGCGGTCTTCATGGAGGAACATAAAGAAGAATTGCTTGTTGATGTGCCAGACGAGTGGGAGGACCGCGTTGCCTATGAGCAATTTCTAGGCGAGGTGAAAACAGCCATGGTTTTAGAGGCTTGGATTGAAGAGAAAAGCGAAGACGAAATAATTGAGAAGTTCGGAACGCAGCCAGGCGATTTGTACAGGACCATTGAAAACGCGAAGTGGCTTCTTTACGCCACGCACGAGTTAGGCGTGCTTTTTGGCAGCAAGGAAATGCTTCCATTAACTTTAGAGCTTATGGAAAGGGTGGAAAAAGGCGTCAAAAAGGAGTTATTGCCCATCGTAAAGTTGGAAGGAGTCGGCAGAATCCGCGGACGCATACTTTACAACGCTGGATACAAAACGATAGAGGACATAAAAACGGCAGCAGTCGAAGACCTTATGAACTTGCCACTGATAGGACCCAGACTTGCGAAGAAAATAAAGGAGCAGGTTGGCGGTTTTGTAAGAAAGGATATGTGGGAGAAACTGGAAAAGGAAGATGCTTGGAAGCAGAAGGCATTAACAGAATACTAATTTAGGAGACTCCCCTTGCTTTACGCTCTTCTCGTGTCAGTTTGACCACGCGGTTGACTTGTTCTAAAGCTGTGCCAAGATAGTTTGCGGGATTCAAAGCAGCGTCAATCTCTTTTGCGCTAAGTTTAGAGCTTACAATTTTGTCCTCTAGGAGAATTTCCCTAAAGTGTCTTCCTTCAGCCTCGCTTTTCAAAGCAAGCCTTCTGAGAAGTTCATGAGCTTCTTGTCGGCTCATACCTTTCTTCGTCAGTTCAATCATAACCGCCTCAGACATTGCACGCCCTTGAGTTAACTCCATATTTTTTAGCATGCGTTTTTCATCAACCCGCAGATTCACTATTATATTTGTCATCAAAAACAGCATATAATCGACAAGGATGCACGCTTCTGGGAAAATGAAACGCTCCGCAGAGGATTGTGTCAAGTCGCGTTCATGCCACGTTATAACGTTCTCTAAAGCTGGAGAAACCAAACTTCTAACGATTCGCGCCAATCCGCAAATTCTTTCGCATGTTTCTGGATTACGCTTATGAGGCATGGTTGAACTCCCAACTTGCCGTTCAACCTCAAAAGGCTCAAAAAGCTCCCCGATTTCAGGTCTCTGCAGTTCCCTAATTTCAGTGGCGAAATTCTCAAGAGTAGAGGCGAAAAGAGCAAACAAACATGCAACCTCTGCGTAACGGTCACGCTGAATAATCTGCGTGGAAATATCGACGGGCTTAAGCCCCAACCGCTGCATAACAAGCTCCTGAATCCTCATAGCATGAGGCCCAAAACCAGCCTGCGTTCCAACAGCGCCGCTCATCTTGCCAACTAAAACTCTTTCTCTACATTGCCTAAGCCTCTGAATGTGCCTTGAAATTTCACGCGTCCAAACAGCAAATTTGAAGCCCAAAGTTACCGGTAAAGCGTGCTGCCCGTGTGTTCTGCCAATCATGAGCGTTTCCCTATACTTCACGGCTTTTTCCATCAAAACCTCTTCAAGGCGGTCCAGTCTTCTTTCAATAAGCTCTAAGGCATCTTTCAGTTGAAGCGCATTCGCTGTGTCTACAACATCATAGCTCGTTGCCCCAAGATGAACATAGGCGCCGCTTGACCCGCAAACTTCAGATAAAGCCTTAACCATGGACATGACATCATGCTTTATTTCACGCTCAATCTCCTTTATCCTACTAATCTTAACATTCTTTACAGAAGCCATAGCAAAAATTTTCTCAGCGTCCTCACGTGGAATATTGCCAACCTCAGCGTGCGCCCAAGCCAAAGCAGCTTCAACATCAAGCATCCTCTGAACACGTGCTTCTTCCTCAAATATTTTCCTCATTTCAGGAGTCCCATAACGCCCAGTATCTATAGGTAGGATAGGCAAGTTCTTTCATCCCTCGCAAAAAAGATAAGACGACTAGAGATTAATGCTTTACCGAAGTATTAGAGATCTGCTTAACTGAAGAGTTAACTGTATGGGTGCAATAGTCGCCGTTATAAACAAAAGCGAGAAAACCGCCGTAGAATACGCAGCGAGGATGCTGAAAATCCTATCCGACGGGTGCGCAGAGGCTTTTGGACTAGCCTCACCATCCAACGTGAAGATAGAAAAGGCTGTTGAAAAACTAGTAGACCCTAATTTAAACTCGCCATTAATTATAGGGCATGCCCTTTCGAGAACAACCCCAGCGGATAAGCCACAACCAATAAAACTTGAAGGTGCCGCATTGGTTTTTGATGGAAGAACTTACCCGATACGCACGGAAAACTCGGATGCAGAAATCTTCGCTGAAAAAATTCAGAACAACCCATTAGAAGAAGCAAAAAAGTTTATAAGGAAAACTAATGGCGACTTCACATTCATAATCGCCGAAAAAGAAAGGCTCATAGCTGGCAGAGACCCAATTGGAGTTCGCCCATTGTATTTTGGTCAAAATGAAAGAGTGATAGCGCTTGCCTCTGAAAGAAAAGCCTTATGGAAAATCGGAATAGAGAAAGTTTACTCATTCCCGCCGGGAAACTTGCTAATTACGGATGAAAAAAACTTCAAATTCCTGCACGTAAAAACCTTGCCTCATACAGAATTTAGCAGTGCCACGACGCAAATGGCAGCTGAAAAGATTAAGGCTCTGTTGCAACGTTCAGTAAAAGAAAGAGTCGCGGGGTTAGAGGAAGTTGCTGTAGCGTTTTCAGGTGGGCTTGACAGCAGTTTAATCGCTTTTCTAGCGAAAAAAGCTGGAGTGAACGTGCATCTAGTTCATGTGAGCTTAAAAAATCAGCCAGAAACAGAACACGCAGTAAAAGTGGCAGAGGAATTGAAGCTTCCAATCCACATTTACACTTACACGCTGGATGATACCAAAGAAACGCTTCCAAAGGTTCTTTGGCTAACAGAGGAGCCAGACCCACTTAAGGTTAGCATAGGCATACCAATGTGCTGGACGGCAGAGAAAACTGCAGAAATGGGCATCAAAATCCTGTTAGCAGGACAAGGTGCAGATGAGCTTTTCGGAGGATACAAGCGCTATACAACAGCCTATGCGGCGTATGGAAAAGAGAAAGTTGAAGAAATCATGTTTAATGACATACTAAGAATAAGCGAAACAAACATTGAAAGAGATTACAAAATTTGTAGCTTTTACGGCGTGGAGTTGCGACTGCCATTTTTAGCATACGCCATGGCAAAATTCGCTGCAAACCTGCCTTTAAAACTAAAAATCAAGTTGCCAGACGATGGAACACGCAAAATTGTCTTAAGATACGCTGCTAAAATTCTTGGACTGCCAAAATCGGTGGTGGAAAAACCAAAAAAGGCAATTCAGTACACAACTGGTGTGGATAAGACTCTTAAAAAGCTTGCCAAGCAAGAAAATTTGTCTTTAAAAGAATTTTTAACAAAAAATTTTCGGAGCGCCTTTAAGAAGATGTTGGAAGATGGTTGAGACAGCGGTTATTTTTTCACCAAAATATTATCAGCACAACACTGGCAGAAGGCACCCGGAATCGCCAAAACGCATTAAAGCAATCATAAACGAGCTAAAGCGAAGCAAATTTTCGAAAAGTAAAAGTTGGCAGTTTGTCGAACCAGAAAATGCAAGCTTAGAAGAAATTCAACTAGTTCACAGCCCAGATTACATAAAATTCGTCAAGAATCTTTGCAGACTAGGTGGAGGCTTCCTAGATTTAGGAGACACCGTGGTTTCTAAGGAAAGTTTTGAAGTTGCCAAGTACGCCGTTGGAGGCGCTCTTAAAGCTGTTGACTTAGTAATGGAAAAAAGCTTTAAAAATTCCTTCGCTTTGGTTAGACCACCGGGGCATCATGCTGGAAAATTTAGTGCTGCTGGCTTCTGCATCTTCAATAACGTTGCCATTGCCGCAGAGCACTTGCTGAAGAACTTTGGTTTGAATCGCATCTTAATATTCGACATTGACGCGCACCATGGGAATGGCACGCAAGAAATCTTCTATAAAACAGACAGGGTTTTGTATACAAGTTTGCATGAGGACCCGAGAAGCTTTCCAGGAACAGGTTTTGCGGATGAAGTTGGAGAAGGAGAAGGTTTAGGCTATAATGTTAATGTTCCACTTCCTTTCGGCGCGAACGATCGCATATACCTTAAAGCAGTAAATGAAATAGCCATTCCAATAATACGCCAATATAAACCGCAATTTATGCTGGTTTCAGCTGGTCTTGACGGACACTACACAGACCCGGTAGCAAACCTATCGCTATCCGCGTTATGCTACGAAAAAGTTTACTGGAAAATTATTGAATTGGCATCACAAATATGCGATGGAAGACTTGTATTTGTTTTGGAGGGGGGCTATAGCCTAAAGTTTGTTGGGAAACTGGCGGCTTTAGCCATCGCAAGAATGAGCGGTTCTAATTATACTGTTGATGACAGGGTTGTAGCAGCAAGTATGCGCGTGAAAAGGCAGGGTGAAAGGGTTTTAAAAGAAGCTAAGAAAATTCAAGAGTCTTTCTGGAATTTAAGGTGAGTCTTCCAAGATAGAAATGGAATGAAAGCGGTTTTTGCTTTACTCGATGACTTGGATTGCGCCTTGTGGGCACTGAACTTCGCAAGCTCTGCAAACAAGGCATTCTTCGGGTTTCACAGGCACGGATTTTCCGTTTTTCAATTCATAAACGCCTACTGGACATGTATCAACGCATGTGCCGCATCCAGTGCATTTGTCATTATCAACAACTATCTTCACCATTTTCTATTCCTCGCACTTTAGATTTTCATTGAAAGAAAACTTGTCAAATAAAAGCCTTTAGGTTCTGTTAGCGAGTTTCTTCACGAAGTCTTAAGAGAATTCCGTTAATAGTCGTTTGGGCTTTATCCTTTCTCTGCTGGTAATCAGCCAAAAGCTTTCTGTAGGCTTCAAGCGAAAGCGTCCCTTGACTGTGCCGCACTTCAATGCTTTTTATGTTAGTTTCAGCCTCGTTGATTTCAGTTTCTGCAATTTCAAGTTGCCGCATCAAATCTGCGTACAAACCTCCAGCCTTGCGCATTCTATCCTTAAGTTCAGCCAAATTCCTTTCCAAAGCGTTAAGCCGCATCTCAAATGTTCTTCTCTGCACCTTATAACGGCGCCTAGGGATTCTTCCCTTGCGAACCCTGGTCTCCAAAGAATCTAACTCGAAAAGTATTTTCCTCTTCTCCTCATACATCCTCACGAAGGATTTGACGTATTCTGGTTGCAGTTTTGCACCTAAAACTTCAACATGAACTGGGGCAGCTTTAGGTCTTTTCCAAACAAACGCAACAGTGCAGCCGACAAGTGCAAAAGCCCACATCCACAATGTCGGACGAAAAGCCAACCATAATGGATTATATTCATAGCTAACCTGCAAAATTTTCTCCGAAGGCAACGCGCTCTCCAAGTAACTTGCACCTTCAATGTTAACCGTTAAAGCTTCCTGGAAAACATCCCTTGATACTTCATTATTGTCGGCGAAGGTGCTCTCAAAAGCTGTTGTTCTAGCTCCTTCTGGCAGCGTTAAAATTAACGACGCCTTTTCAACGTAGTAATTGATGTTTTGAAACAGCACGGAGCTCGCGTTGAAATTTTTAACTATCCCTTGTGTTGTGAGGATTTGGCTCGGCAGAGAATATTTTACATTAAACCTAACTGATTCATTACTTCTTGGTGGCAAATCAAAATTGACTTTATACAGCCCCGTAGTTTGGTTCACCCAGCTGGAGCTCATGCTTATTCCAAATTGGTCGTAGGCTATTGGATTAGAGGCGTTTTGTGGAAGGATAATTATCGTATAGTTTAGGTCTGAAGGGGCTTCATTTGTTATGTAATAGCTGTCTGAACCTTGGATTTCGCCTGTCCCGCCGATCCATATTTCACGCTTCAGCTCTTTCACATCCAACAGTTGGATTTCGTCGCCAGTTAATGAGAAAGCCACATTCGCCATCGAATAAGCATAAGCAGTTAGGTTTTCCGTTGAAAATTCCGTTTTATCAATGGCCTCACCATCCTTTACAACATTTACGCTTCTCACACCAGCGGGCAAATCAATCTTAACACTACAGTTTTCAACATCCTTTGTTAAACTGGGATATGTTGGAAAATCTAATGTGTACGCCGTTCCAGATTGCTGAAGAAGCTCATTTGAAAGTATGAAGAGAACAGTAAACTTTTGGGGTAAAGCCTCAGACCTAACTTCGACAGCGTAAAAACCAGCACGCCCACCTAAGGGAGCGTTGAGGTTTACTGGAAAAACGGTTGTTTCATTGTATGCTATGCACTTTAAAACGTATGAGCCATACTTGTATGGAAAACCTATGGAGAAACTGTTTGGCGGTTGCCCGTAAATCTCGATTTCAACCGTGTCGTTTATCACCACATAGCCGTTACGCATTATTCCTACAGTATGGTAAACGTGACTTATGTTAAAATTGTCAACTTGAGCTGAAACTGTTTTAATGCAAAGTGAAAATGATAAGGCGGCAAACATGAAGAATAAGATGGCGAATGTTATGAACACATTTTTCCTCAAGGCTTTTCCTCCATGATTTTTGGAATTGTTGGCTTTCTATTATCTGTAGGCTTATTTATTTACTTTTAGAATACACGTAGTGGTTTCGTATATACTTACCCTTTTATAAGCGGAATTCACTAAACGTGCATGCGAAACCGCTTATAAAAATTTTCTAGCGACAATTTGATTAAAGGAGCACCAAATTAAATTTTGAAGATACAGAATAAATAAAAGCTTGCACTAGAACTGCTTGGAGATTTTAGAGTTGCTTTACGACGCGGTTCAGAGACATTTAGCTATAGAAAATCTAGTTACACGCATGGGAGTTGATGGGTTAGAAAGGAAGTATTATCGTGTCAGACCCGCAAGGTGGTATGGCGGAATCATAACAGCAGATTGTGTCGGTTGCGGCTTACTGTGCAAGTTTTGTTGGGTTGCAGATGCTGTGATGTTTCACCCGGCAGATGTTGGAAAGTTTTATGCGCCAAACAGAATCGCGGAGGATCTGATTACTTTAGCTAGAAAGCGCAGCATGAAACTTTTAAGGGTTAGCGGCGGAGAACCAACTATTGGAAAACTTCATTTACTCAAACTTCTGGATGCTTTAATGGGTAAGGAATATCATTTTATCCTCGAGACCAACGGGATACTGATAGGTTATGATGAAGGTTATGCTGAAAACCTATCAAAATATAGTTTTGTCCATGTGAGGGTTTCTTTGAAGGGGTGCTGCGAGGAGGAATTTGCGAAGTTAACAAACGCGAAGCCGGAAGGCTTCACATTACAGTTGAAAGCCTTGCAGAGGCTCGTTGAAAAAGGAGTAAGTTGCCATCCTTCAGTTATGGCTTCATTTTCGCCGAGAGAAAATCTTAAAGCTTTAGTGCATAGACTGAGGCAAATAAGCCCAAGATTGGCTGATGATTTGGAGAGGGAAGAACTCATTCTTTATCCTCATGTAGCGGGGCGATTGCATAAATATGGTTTAAAGTGTTTCACGGGTTATACGCCGGACAAGGTTCCGCCAGAGCAAATCTAAAAACGCGTTTACAATTCACCATGTTTAAGGTAGTAGTCATCCTCCTTTTTAGAACCGAAACTTCTTACACCTTTAGCCTTAAGTTGCTTTCTGAGTTGGGCAGCATAATCCTTTCCTATTTCGCCTCTCCTTTCCATGTACGCAATTATTTCTTCTGCTTGTTCTTCAGTGTCGCATCTACGGATGAAGTCTATGACATCTGGCATGTAATGAGCAAATCTTCCACTCGAAAAGGCTTTTTCTCCAGTTTCTGTGTCTGTTCGCACAGAATTTATTGAAAGCTTATGCTCGTTTGACTCTAGCTCCTTCGCCAAGTTTGGAAACATTTTCTTGAAGGTTTCCTTGTCAAACTCCAAGTTCGCACCTTCGACTGCGCCATCTTCACCATACACTTTAGAAATCGAATATTTAAGTCTCTTCGAGTTGAAACTTGCTAGAAAGGGACAAAACGTTTTGTGGAACTTTCTTTTAGCAGTTTCTCGAGTTCTTTCACATCAAGACCGGTTATTGTGTCACCATAGATGTCACATTTTTCTTTTCTAAGATGCTCCTCTGGGCTACGTACAATAATCTCGAATTTTTCTCTGGTCGGTGACTCAAGGAAAATGTGGAAGGATGACCGCTTTTTACCTTTTTCAGTTGTTGCCACATTTTGGGTTTGAATGATTTTTAAGGCGCTTTTTCCAAGAGCTTCTAGGACACCCTTTGGTTTGTGATGAAACACTATTATGTCTATGTCGCTTTCGCGGTGGATTGTTCCACGCCAGACGCTTCCCACAAGAATCGAATCGTATTTTTCTAAAATTTTCATAACTTTAAGGGCTTCTTGCCTCATTTTGACTAGTCGTTCTTGTCTAGCTTGTCCTTCATGTTCATCGGCTATTTTGTCGATTTCTTTGGCTACTTCAATGTTTGCTGGAAGAAATTTTACGCCAAGTGCATTTGCAGCCTTTATCTTGGCTTGTTTGAACTCCTTTTCTATGCCAAAGTAGATTAGACTAGCTGCTTCCATTGCAACTTTTTTACGTATTTCAGCACGGTTTAATTTCAACAATTCACCTATGTTTCAACGCTTTAACAATTGCTCGTAAAGGGCAATTGTTTTTTCCGCCACCCTGTCCCATGTAAACTCTTCTAGAACTCTACGCCTACCATTTTTTCCAAGCCACTTCTTTTTTTCGGGGCTTTCTAAGGCACTTGTTATGCCCCATGCTATGTCAGCTGGATTGTTTGGGTTTATGTGAAAACCACATTGTTCTTCGCCACAGCATATGACGACTTCGCGCATGCCACTTATGCCTGCTGCCCCAACAACAACTGGTCGCTCCATGCTCATCGCTTCAAGTGCCACTATACCGAACGGCTCGTAGAGGCTTGGAAAAACAGCTACATCACAGGCTGCATAATGTAAAATTCGCTCCTCTTCAGAGATGAAGTCGAAGTTCAGTTTAACAACGTCATGCAACCGCGTTGTCTTAACTAAGTTTATAAGGTAGTCTTGTAGGTCTCCAACACCGACGATGACAAGTTTTGCTTTCGGCAGCTTCTGCAAAACATGCGGCATAGCCATCACAAGTCTATCTACGCCTTTAACTCCAACAAGCCTACCGAGGAAGAGAATCATCTGCTCGTCGTCTTTTATTCCGTAAAGCTCCCTGACCTTCTTAACTTGTTCCCCGTTTACATTTTCTGTATTGTACTTTTGCGGGTCAACTCCATTGTAGCAAACCTGAATTTTCTCTTGCGGAAAACCGAGTTTTACAAGCTCGTCTTTCATTGCGTAGGAAACCGTGATTATCATATCCGCCGCCTTTGCAGCGTGAAGTTCAATGTTACTTACAACCTCTGACCCGTCTCCAAGTGTGCGTCCCCTTTCTGTAGAGTGCACGTGAAAAACGAAGGGCAATCCAATTTCCTTTTTGATTGTTATGCCACTTATTGCCGAAAGCCAGTCATGCGCAATAACAATATCATACTTAAAATTTTCCTTCTTAATAAGCTCGTTAACGAGCTTTGAAGCGCTAAGGTAGTTATAAACCAGAATTTTCGAGAAAAGTTGGATGCCCCTACCCCACTTCTTAACATCCTCAGCAACCACATCTGGAAGCGAATCAGATATGTCGATGTGAAGTGGACGATGAATCTCGATTCCACGCCAAATTTCCCTTGTGGGAAGACTGCCCGCATCATCATTCATCGTGAAAACCGTCACATCGTGGTCCATTAAGACGAATTTCCGCGTAATTTCCGCGGCGTACGTTCCTAAACCCCCAACTATTTTTGGAGGATACTCGTAGACGAGCACAGCCATCTTCATTGCCTTCACCAATTCTGCTAACTTAAACGGTGCTATTGCTTACTAAAACATTCCTTATTTACGTTTCCTCGCGAGTTTATATGCCTACCGTTAATGGAAAATCTGAAAAAGGCTATTAGGCACATATAATAAAACTGAAGTGATTACAATGAGTATATCACCCGTTAAAAGGCTAATTCTCGAGACAATGTGGGTCTCCGAAAAACCAATCAAAGTTACAGAAATAACAAAAGAGGTTGGGTTGAGTTTCCGTTCAGTTTGGATGCACATAATGCAGCTTGCACGCATGGGATACGTACAGTCCATGGAGAACGGAAGCTACACGTTAACGGAGAAAGGACGGAAAGCGCTTGGTTTCCCAGAAATAGATAATGCAAAGGCCGCTGAAATTTTAGGTTATTTACCCCTTGAAAAGTCATTTCACTTTTACGTTGACATTGGAAAGCCTTTAAACATCCATGCTGCAAGCCTAAACGATTTCTGCGACAAACTGCTGAAAGTTAACTTGGAGTCAATAGAATTCCACATAAACCGTGGAGATTTTGAAGCATGGTTCACGGGGCTTGGCGACGTTGAACTTGCAAGAAAAATCTTCCTCCTCAAGGAGCAAAAACTGTTCGGCGAAGAACTACGCAAAAGGCTTTACGAGATCGTGAAAAACAGATGCGAAGAATTGGCTAAGATGAGGAAAAACTAAGCTAAGGCGAAATCCACGCAAAGCATCTGCCATTCTAAGCTGGCTTAAAACGTTCCCTAAGCCTATCCAGAATTTGCTGTAACGTCGTATACTCCATCTCCTCTGGACCCAAACGTGCCGGCTCAAACTCTCCCATACGCCTAAGCATAGAGGCGTACTCTATCGCCTCGCGTCTAGCCAAAGCGAAAGCCGGATCATTAAATAAATCAGCAATCATTGGTTTACCGTTATTGTCACATGCTATTTTGCCATTCGCAATTTGAAATCCTAGGGCCACCATCCTTGGGGGACCATCAAAAAGCGTGCATTTCGCATCCTTTAAGCCCACTGGCATTATAGGTCCCCAGTGGCTTCCACGCATCCACCCTTCAACGAGGTAGCTATGCAGGAAAGGCGCAAGTATTTCTCCAACCGCCGGAAGACCATGCTGCGCACGCACAATCATTACTGGGTCGTCCTTTCCAACGTATTTTCCAGCAATCTGTGAAAGCTTGGTTACGCTGCCAACAGCGCATATTAGATCATCTCTGGCTCTCCAAACACGCGAAATCATATAACGTTGAACTGTTCCAATTAAGGCAACCAAATCGTACATTTCTTCTGGGCACTTAAGTACAACTCTCTTGTTTTCCACAGTGTCGATAACTTCAAATTTGAAGCCTCCGGCCATGTTGGGGTCAATAACAAGCCCAGCTGTGTTCATTGGATCTGCGAAGACCTTGAAAATAGGATAGTTAAATGAGCCTGCGGATGTTTTGTCAGCTGCGAAAACTACTATTGGATCCGAGCCTCTTTCATCGATCTCCATTTCGGCGACCCCTGGACCCATGCCACGGATGTTTCCACTGAAAGCATTTTTTAAAAGGTCTTGCCCAGCACCGTAAAGTTTCAGTTCTAACGCTTTGCTTGTGGCTTCTTTGAATGTTTCAAAAGCAAGCCTGTGTACATCAGGGTTTGATTCGCCTCTTTCGTGAACCATAAGCAGTTGAATGTCATCTCCAACGTTAAACACATAATAGCCGTTAATTAAACCGTCCTCCACTCCCCTTTTCAGGTTTTTTTCCGCTATAGCAAGAAGCGGTTTTGGTGCAACATGATGCCCAGCTAAGGAGCCAACATCACACTTAATCAATGAAATTGTAGTTTTTTCCGGCATTTATCCTCACTTTAAACTTCAGCGCTTCGCTTTAGAGTTAGACTGTAACTCTTAAAAGATTTCCGAAAGAAACTCTCTAAAAGAAAACATGAAATACCATTGACGCATAACACTTGTTCAGTGAAGCAAAATGGAAAAGTTGAGGGTAATCTCCGTGAAAATTCCAGAAGAAGTTTACAAGGAAATACTTCTTCGTGTGCCAGAAGGCGAAAGAAGCAACTTCATAAGAGATGCAGTAATGGAAAAACTGCAAAAAACACCAAAACCTGACAAAATTCTGGAGCTTGAAGAAAGGGTAAGCCGCATTGAAAAGGAGTTTTCAGAAATAAGAAAATATCTCGCCGATTTGGAGCTATTAACATATGAAAGAGGAGAAACGAACCCTCACAGCTTCTGCATAGACGAAATAGACCAAAAAATAATAGATTATCTGATTCACTACAAAGGCGCAACCACACCAGAACTGGCAGAATACCTAAAAACAAACAGGTGGCTCATACTAAACAGACTTAAAAGAATAGAAAAAACATCAAAAAGACAGACTGGAAAATCAATAATACAATACTATCCAGGAGAGAAAATGGGGAAGAAAAAAGCTTGGTGGATAAACGAAGAACTAATAGAAGCATGACGGGCCCGTAGCCCAGTATGGATTAAGGCGCCGAACCACACTTAGAAGGTGCGTAAGCCTCCGGAGCCGGAGAACAGGGGTTCAAATCCCCTCGGGCCCGCCTTTTAATTGACAACCTGTGCTTCCTAGTTTACGCAGAACTTCTTTTTCGGCTGGTTCTTCGCCTATCTTGAAGGTGTCTGGCTCCTCAATTTTTAAGATTGCTTTTAAGGCTTCAGCATCCAATTCGCGTAATAGTCTATGTATTTCTCTTTTCGCTGTTTCTAGGTGTTTTTGGAGAGTTTCCTTATTTCTGAACATAGCGCCTGCCAGCGGGCAGATGTTCTCCATTTTCAGATACCACTCCACCTTTCCCGTTTTCAAGTTTACATCGAAAGTTATTGGTCCAGCCACGCATGTTTCAGGTTTGACCGGATGAATTTTGCATCTCCTTGTTTTTTTGTCGTAGAAAATGCAGTAGCCTTCCGTGTCTTCTCTTGGAAACATGTAAGCCTCATGCTTAAAAAAATCTTCCGCTGGAAAGTTCTGTCTCATTAAAAATCTCTCTATTATTTTTTTACGCTCATTTGTTATTGGAGGTCTAGCACTTTGGCAACAGCTTATTTTGCAGTTTCCACAAACGTTGAAAAAGTCGTTTTGCCTCGTCTCCTCAGCCATTTATGTTCACCTCTTCCTTTCAGAAGTATGGTTCATTACGTATGAGGCTTTTCGTAAGTTTCGAGTAAACATCAATTACGGCTTCTCTAAAATCCATCTTTTGAGCTCTTCTTAAAACGTTGTTCCTAATAATTTCTGATAGGCTCCCATATTCAACCCTTTTCTCCAGTATCGAGAGGTATCTTCGCTCTTCTTCCGAAGCGTTTTCCCAAGCAATTTTAAGGAGGTACCTGCATACTTGGCGAGCTGCCTGCCCCTGTGGATGCTTAACTATTGCGTTTAAACCATTCATCATTATTGCGTTAAAGTCCTTCACCAGAATTTCTTGCGGCAAAATTTCAGTTCTTCCTCTGATGAGACTTTTGAGAACAGCCCTTATGAAGCAGCTTAAGGCAACATCAGCCTTGACGCATTCCTGCTCATCCATAACACGAACTTCAATGGCTCGTCTGTCAAAACGAAAAATTGCCCCCCTAGAGTTAACCCAATCTTTATAAGGTAAACAGTCGTTCACGCCAGCCTTAATTAAATCACGTGAATATCGCCCTATGATTTCCTCTCTATACTTTTTGAAGGATGAGACGTATTCGGGGATCACGTTGCCCGTTACTGAAGGCACTTCCTTTTGATTAAGCATGTAAAAATACAGTCGATTATCAACGCAACGTCCAAGTTTTCCTTCGTAAATTGGTGAAGAAGCTGAAATGGCAGGAAGATAGGCGCAGACTTCTGCAAGCGCATTATGCATTAAAATTGCCTCTCTCTCGTTTAGGTATGGAAGGTTAAGCTGGAAACTTTGGATGTTAAGCCATCCGTGCTGTTTTAGGTTGAAGACTTTGCTGTAATAATGGTAAATTTGCCGGTGACGGTGAGACCAAACGCCTGTTTCTTCAAGTTTCAATAGTGGATGCATGCCCGTCCCGAGAAGATGCGCATGATATCTACGCTCCAGAAACTCTGTTAAGGCTAGAACTGCCTCCTGCATTGTTTCCTCAAATTCGATTGGCGACTTGAAAGGCTGGTTTGGTTTGAGTTCCATGACGTGCATTTGAAGCTCTTTTCCAAAAGTGAAGCGCTCTTGTTCAACAAAGTTGACGATGCGTCCTCTAAAGTCTTTGATGATTTTGTCCACGATTGGGAGGGCTTTCAACTCTTCATTGACCACGGAATACTCGTGCTCTGGACCTAGAACTTCTAGGGTCTTATACGTAGCTGCTCCTCTTCCAATAGTTTGGTTTCCTTAAATCGGATATAAAAGCACAACTGCTTGTCGCATAGTTAATTTTAAATATTACTGTTGCAATACCGAGGTTTTAATCATCTGGTGTTACATGGGTGTTGGTCGTTTCAAACATCGACCTAACTTTAGACTCGCCGATAATGAAACCGTCGACCTTCCTTGAGTCTTCAATTAAAGATTTTACTCTCAACATCAACAATGATTACCGTTACCTAAAAACTGGATATTATGTTTCATTGCACGCTGAGGTCTTGGGAAACAGTGTTATTCCACCGACGGAGAACATAATTGACGCTTACAGAACGCCGATACTTTTGTTGCGCGCCTCGAAGGCTGGAATCCCAACAACACCGTTCTTGATAGCGGATTCTGTCAAGCAGATAATTTCAGAGCTTAACTTTCCAGTGGTCATTTTTGCGGTAAACCCGTTCTCTTACGACGGCTTTAAAGTTGCAAAAAACAGGAATGCCCTTTACAGAGCCTTTAAAAGTTTAAGCATGAATCGCAAGTTCGCTGTTTGTGCACAGCCGTTCATTGGTGAAATAATTTCGTTCAAGTCTATTTTTGGAAAGTGCGAGGCGAATTGGCCGGCAAAGAGAATTGCAGAAGACGTTTATAGACTGTTTAGGATCCCAATTTGTAAGTTACACGTTCAACTTGCCGATGGAAAAGCTTTCTTATGCGGGTTTCAGCATATACAAAAAGAGGAGATTACGGCGTCTGATTTGAAAGTTCTGCGCGGAGAGATTTCTCATCTTCTTAAAGATGGTGAACACCTAGTTGGGTAATATAGCCTGTTTTGTCGAGAAATACAACTTCACCGACCCAAGGGAAGTTGGCGCTCTCCAAAACTTCAAGTTTACAGCAGAGAAGATGGGGCATAGATTCAGCTTCGTTTTCAGAGAAAACCTTATCGAAATCCCAAAGTATGACGCAGTTTTTATTAGGGCAACAACAGATCCGCTTTACACTGCTTACATAGTTTCTAAGACAGCTTGGGAGCTTGGCTTAAAGGTCGTTGATGACCCCAAATCGATACAAATATGTGGGAACAAAATCCACTTATATGAGCTATTCAAGCGACACGATATTCCACATATCCCAACAATATTTCTAAACAAGGAGGAGTTCCACCATAAAAAGATTACAGAAATCTTCAAAACATTCGGAAGACCAGTTGTGTTGAAGGCGCCGTACACAAGCTTTTCAAGATACGTGGAAAAAGTCGCATGCGAAACAAGCTTCAGAGATGTCGCCAAACGCTTCTTTAGGCGTTCGGACATTTTGGCTGTGCAGAAGTTTATGCCAACAGCCTTTGACTGGCGTGTAGGCGTTCTGGACAATGAGGTCTTATACGTTTGCAAATACATGGTACCAAAGGGCAGATGGAAACATGGAGTAAAACGCAGAGGCAAGCCAAGTTTTGTTTGGGGAAGAACGGTTTCACTTAAGAGGGAAAACGCTCCTGAAAAGCTTAAGGAAACCGCGTTAAAAGCATGCGCCTTAGTTGGAAACGGACTTTACGGAGTTGATATTAAAGAGTTCGATGGCAACTTCGTCGTGGTTGAAGTGAACGACAACCCAAGCATTTACGCTGGCTACGAAGACCTTAGAAATAAAGACGTTTACAGCAAAATAATCGCTTACCTAACAGATTAAGGGGCCGCTTAAGCTGAAATTCTCGATTAAAACTCGACATTTATTTATGTCTATGGCAACAACTTGTAGGTGACGCTTGGAGGATTAAACATGCTTAAGGAGCCTGTTGAGGATTACAATCTCTTTGAAAAAATATCCGTAGACGAGCTTGTTAAACAAATGGAAAAAGCATGGGGTTTCACAGCGGGCAAGCTTGCCGTTGCCATGAAAATTCTTGAGAAAATGATGCGGGAGAAAGGATGTGTTAAGTTTCTCTCTTTCACTGGGAATCTTGTAGCAACCGGAACCCGCGGAGTCATAAGAGAACTGGTGCAAAGGAAGCTTGTTGATGTTGTGATTACAACTTGCGGAACCCTTGACCATGACATTGCAAGGTGCTGGAAAAACTATTACAAAGGCTCCTTTATGATGGATGACGCTAAACTTCGTGAGAGTGGAATAAATCGTTTGGGCAACGTTTTGGTTCCAAACGAGAGTTACGGCGCAATAATTGAAGAAAAAATGCAGGCACTGCTTGAAGAATTATGGCGAAGCGGCATCAAGGAGGTTTCAACAAGGCAACTGTGCAACGAAATAGGCAAACGCATATGCAACGACGCATCAATACTCTACTGGGCCGCCAAAAATAACATACCAGTGTATGTGCCAGGCATTACAGACGGCGCTGTTGGCTACCAAATATGGCTTTTCTCACAAGACCATGACTTCAAAGTTAACTTGCTACGGGACTCTGGTGAACTAAATGAAATTGTCTTTACGGCGAAGAAAACAGGTGCCCTAATAGTTGGCGGTGGAATATCAAAACATCACACACTTTGGTGGAACCAGTTCAGAGAAGGTCTTAATTATGCTGTTTACGTAAGCACGGCAGTGGAATGGGATGGAAGTCTTTCAGGCGCAAAACCCAGAGAGGCTATCTCATGGGGTAAAATAAACAAAAGGGCCAACCACATAATGGTTGAAGGCGACGCATCTTTAATACTCCCAATAATGGTAAGCGCCTTAATAACAAGGTTGAAAGGCTAGGGAATCCCCTTAAAAAGCCAAGAAAGGTCTGGAGCCTTTCTTTTTGTTTTCACCCTCTCGTTGAGTGCATGCGTCATTAATGGTAGGGCAATTGTTGCATCACAGTAGACTGTTACATGTCTTCCTTCGCTGTGAACCTTCCCCCAGCTTATCGCTTCTTCTAAAGTGCAGCCTGACAAGCCTCCCCACTGTGGAGAATCCGTTGTTATCTGAATGGCAAATTTGTGTGGATAGCAGTATTCCTTAACGGATTTGCGGAGGTATCCTTCTCTTCCAGGAACCCCCCTGTCCATGGTTTTGGGCGACACTGAAATTGCTATTAGCTGTGTGAAGTCCTTTGGCACGCCGCCGCCTATGTAGATGACCCCTATGTCCCGCGTTTTTTCGCCTATACCAACGAACTGGTCAAACTCCTTAACCTGGTCAAGCAAAATGTTGTGTCCCATGTTTTTAGCCATGAGGAATGCTTCTCCGTAGGCGCTGTCTGATATTGCTGGACAAAAGATTGGGACATTGTTTTCTGCAGCTACTGCTGCTATGCTTTTTATTCCTTTTTTGCTTAACCACCTGCCAAATAAGTGCAGAAGCTCCATGGAGGAATATGGAAAATCAGCCTTTAGCGTTAATAGGAAATCTGTCATCAGTTCCTCCATTTTCCTATAATCTGACTCGCGCCCATACACGTCATAATACCTATTTATATCTGCCTTTAGAAGCTCCGCGTCGTTGACGAACGGAGAACCTTGCCAATAACCAAAGCCCATCGCATCAACGATGTCTTCTGAAACATTTGCACCTGTTGAAACAATAACGTCGATGAAGCGGTTTTCTATGAGCCAGTTCACGATTTTCCATTGGCCAGCGGTACTCATTGAACCAGCAAAACCCATTATTATCGTCAAATCCCTCTCTTTTACCATAGTCTCCCAAACTTCAACAGCCTCACCAAGCTTTCTTCCTTGGTAAGCAGTCTTCGCCATTTCAGCCAACAGTTGAGATATCGTTTTCTCCTTAACCTCAATAGCCTCAACCTTTCTCTTAAAGTAGGAGTCAGCCACGCTAATCGTCCCCTTTCTTTTTTAGGGTTAAAGAGGCAGTATAATAAATTTCTGGAGAAGAACACGTCTTAACCATGCTAAAACTTACGGAAAGGCAAAAATGGATTAATGCGCATTTTCGTTATTCGTGATGACCCGCCATGTTAAAGTTCGAGAAAACAGTCAAACAAGCGAGAATCTTGAACCCGTTGAAAAATTTTGAAGAAGACACATTAACATTCGAGTATAGAGTTGACCCGCTCACTGGTAGAAACACAACGGTTATAAATGGAATGCTAAATTACATCAGCAAATTCCTCGTCCCAGATAAAGAGCAGCTCAACGCCCTTGCCGAAAAAACAAGAGCAAACTGCCCATTTTGCCCAGAAAACGTAAAAACCAAAACGCCAATGTTTCCTTCAGACTTTCTAAAGGAAGGCAGAATCTTTGTAGATGATGCTGTCGTCATTCCAAACCTTTTGGGACACGCGGAAAGAAGCGTGTTGGTTGTTCTTTCTAGGGAGCATTATTTACAGCTTAAGGATTTCACGCCAAAAATCATTTTCGATGGTTTTAGAGGCGCCACAGAATATCTGAAACGACTTAAGGATTTGGAACCGCAAATCAATTTTCCAGTTTTCATTTTCAATTATTTGCCGCCAGCTGGCTCGTCAATATTCCACCCGCACATGCAAGTCTTAGCGAGAGACAGACCCTTTTATCTGGTGCAATTGTTACTAGAAAAAAGTAAAGCCTACTTTGAATTGTGCAAAACGAGTTATTGGGCGGATATCGTTCTAAAAGAAAAAGAAGGCGCAAGGTATCTTTTCGAAGCAGATGGTGTTGTATGGCTTGTTCCTTTTGCTCCTTTAAGAGGGCTAAACGAGGTTCAAGCGATAGTTAGGGGCAAATCTAACATTTTAGAATTGGAAGATAAAGAGTGGCGGGGAATCGCCGATGGAATGGTGAAAGTATTAAACTTTTACCATAACGAGGGGTATGTAAGCTTTAACGCTGTGCTACTTTCAGGTCCGGTGAATAAACATCTCGATTACTTTGATGTAAACTTGAGAGTCATAAGTAGACCTGGAGTACAGGCTTCAAGCTTCACGGATGCTTGGGCGCTACCATACTTGTTATGGGATGGAGAAGCGGTGGAAGAACCTGAAAGATTTACAGAAAGACTAAAAGCTTACATCACGGGAAAGTAAGCGAAGTACAACAGGTGAAAGTGATTGAAAATTTCTAAAACAGAACTAGCAAAAATGATAGATTCCACGAACGTTAAGGCAACCGCAACAAAAAAGGAAATTGAACAATTATGTAATGACGCGGTAAAATATGGCTTCAGATGCGCGGTTGTAAACCCATATTATGTGAAATTTGCCGCAAAACTCCTTGAAGGCTCAAATGTGAAGGTATGCTCCACTGTTGGTTTTCCATTAGGCGCATCGCTACCAGAAATAAAGGCTTTAGAAGCACTCAATGCCGTCGAGAACGGCGCACAAGAATTGGACATGGTTATAAATTTGGGCGCCTTGAAGTCTGGCGACTATGAGTTTGTAAAACGTGACATAAAGGCTGTTGTTGATGTTAAGCATGTTGCCAGAGACATTGGCGTTAAGGCGATCATTGAAACAGCAAATCTAACAAGGGAGGAAAAAATAGCTGCATGCAAAACTGTGAAAGAGGCTGGAGCGGATTTCGTGAAAACATCTACCGGCTTGTTTGGTAAAGGCGCAACCATTGAAGATGTCAGGTTAATGCGGCAAATTGTGGGGGAAGAAGTGGGTGTCAAGGCCGCTGGCGGCATAAGAACATACGCTGATGCTGTTGCCATGATTGAAGCTGGAGCTAACCGCTTGGGAACAAGCACTGCCGTGGCAATAATTAGAGAAGCCCCACCGTGAATTCTCCCTCTACATCTTTTCTGGCGCAAAAACACCAATCAAATTGAGAGCGTTTCTAAGCACAATTCTAACAGCGTCAACAAGCGCCAGTCTTGCCTCACTTAGACCTTGGGGCTCGGCTTTTATCACTGGTAATGCATTGTAAAAGGTGTTAAACTTGTCAGCCAAAGCGTTTACAAAGTCTGCAATCATGTTAGGTTTAAGGAGCTCCGTTGCCTCTATGAATATTTCTGGAAAGCTTGCCAAATCTAAAACCATCTCACGCTCAATTCTTTCCTTTAGCAACTCATATGCTGGTTTTTCAGGTTTTTTAGCAGCTTTCCGTAGTATGCTACATGCCCTAGCATGAGTGTACTGAAGATAAGGTGCACTGTTCCTCTCAAAATTTAGTACCTTGTCCCATGTGAACACAACGGGCTTTGATGGATCAACGCTTATGAGTGCATAGCGCACAGCGCCGACGCCGACAAAATTTGCAATTTCCCGCTTCTCCACGTCAGAGAGTTGCGGAGAACGCTTTGATACTTCTTCATAAGCTCGCTCTACAGCTTCATCCATAACCTCGTCAAAGGTTATGTAGCGCCCCCTACGACTCGCCATTCTATAACCTGGAAGAGAGACCAGATTATAGGCGAAATGCACAAGGTTATCTGCTTCAGCCCAATAGCTCAAAGCATATAATGCTATTTTCAACTGCAACTGCGCTAGGCTTTGCTCCATACCTATAACATTAATGCATCTTTCAGCTCTTTCGAATTTCCACAAAGTGTAAGCTATATCCCTCGTTGTATACAATGTTGTTCCATCAGCACGCACAAGGGTCAATGGCGGAACTTCATAATCTTCCCTTAAGCTAAGTTTCTTCTTCAAGTTGAGGTCTTGAGCAACTTTTTCCGCGTCGAATTCAAGAACTTCTCCAGTCTTGTGAGTGTAAGGCGTTGCCTTCAACATCTGGAGAACTTCAGCCACTTTCCCGCTCCAAACAAAGTCGCTTTCCCAATCCCATGAATCATAAGAAACATCTGCACGGCGCAATGTTTCTCTAAAGCCTTGAAGACATAGCTCGCTAACTTCCCTTACAAGTCGCTTCGCCTTTTCTTCTCCAGCCTCATAAGCTTGGTTGAGCATTACAATTTCGTTTTCTGGGTCTTTGTCTTCGCCTATTTTGTCGAGAAGCTTTTCGAATAGTTCCGGAAACTTCTCCTTAAGTTCCACAGCCACGGACATCCAGTCGTCTAGCTCCCTATTTATCTTCACAATTTCATCTGTTGCTGACACAGCCCTTGCACGTTCAAGCTCTTTTTTAAGGCGGTTTATTTCGACTATGCAACTTGTTATGGTGTAGATTTTACCGATAAAATGGTCTGGCTTCCCCTCTGGCTTATGCTTGCCCAGTTTTTTATATCCATAAGCAACAACGGCACTTTGCCGTCCAACATCATCAATATAATAATGACGAAAAACTATGTGCCCCCTTGCCTTCAGCATACGAGCAATGGCATCGCCGAGCATTGGATTTCTAGCTTGCCCTATATGAATTGGATGAAGAGGATTCACACTTGTATGTTCAACGATTATTCTTAACGGCCTCTCGGCCTTAACAAAGCCGTAATCAATGTCAAGCTGTCTAGTCGACTTAATGGTTAAACCTGCAAGCTTAGCAAAGTCTACATGAAAATTTATGTAGCCCCCACCAGCTTGAGAAACACGGTCGATTAAGGAAAACTGCGCTTTGTCCATTGCTTCTATCAGACTTTCAGCCAGCTCAACTGGTTTTACACCAAATTTCTTGGCAAACTCAAAACACAGCGACGACGCTAACTGGCCAAACTCTATGCTTGGCGGTTTTTCCAAAATTAGTGGAGGAAGTTGAACCTCTGGAAAACGCTTCTTTAAAGCATCTGCTAGAATTTTTTGGCACTCTTGACGGAAGTCTGTAAATGGACTGCGCGAAACCATTGATTTGTTCTCCGACTCTTTGGGAAACTCTAAACCTTTTAGAGTTGAAGTTATATTTTAATTTGCAACAAAATCGTACAAAAAGCAGGTATAAAAATGAAGACCAAAATAGTGTTTTCAGAAAAATGTTTAGGCTACGGGTCATGGCACATCGAAAATCCAGAAAGGGTCAGAAAAGCTTACGAAATTCTAAAACAAAAGGGCTACGAGTTCATAGAGCCAGAACCAGCCTCAGAAGAAGATATACTCAGAGTACACGACGCTGAATACGTTTGGAACCTAAAAAAGGGACTTGTTGAAGATGTAGACACGCCAGCCTATGAAAACATTTACGAATATGCAAAACTCGCAGCTGGCGGCGCCATACTTGCGGCAAAAATCAACGGATTTTCACTTATGCGGCCGCCGGGACACCATGCTGGAAAAAGCGGTGCAGCGTTAGGCGCCTACACTAGGGGATTTTGCTACCTAAACAACATAGCCATAGCGGTCAAACACCTAAACAAGCCAACACTAATCCTAGACATTGATGGACACCATGGAAATGGGACACAGGAAATCTTCCTCGGAGACAAAAATGTAACCTACATTTCTCTGCATAGATATCCACACTATCCGGGAACTGGAAGAGCCTCTGAAGGTAATTGCCTAAACTTTCCATTGCGGGCTGACTGCGGAGAGGAAATCTACCTAAAAACACTAGCTGACGCATTACAAAAAATAGGCACGGATCATTTTGAGGTAGTCGCAGTTTCAGCAGGATTTGATACATACACTGGTGATTTAGCCTCTCTAGGCTTAACAGAAAGAGCTTACAAAGAAATCGGAAAACTCATAAAATCGTTGAAAAAGCCTACATTCTTCGTTTTAGAAGGAGGCTACCAAGGCGAAAACATAGGAAAAGCCATAAACGAGCTACTTAAAGAATCCCAAAATTGAGCCCAATCTTTGGCTTTCAATGCCAAAGCCACAATTGAATCGGCCATGCAAGCATCACTAATCATCCACGGATAGTTTTCAGGTTTCACATAAATACACCCCCCGACAGACTCCATCTTTTCAATGATCACCTTATGATCACCCAACACTCTCAACATTAAAATGCAGCCTACCAAAACTAAGCATAGCGCAACTCATCAGAGAGCTAATAAGGGTAAACATCAACGTACAAGCAGGCGTCTGTATTAATACTGCCCAGCAAAGCTCATCAAAAGCTCCAAATCAACAGATAACAAAAAATAAGACGCTTTTAATGAAGAAGACGAAAATTGGCGGGCCCGGGGGGATTTGAACCCTCGATCTCCGGCTCCGCAGGCCAGCGTCCTAATCCATGCTAGACTACGGGCCCGCCTTGTTAAAAGCATTTCTTGGTTTTGTGGATAAAAGGGTTTAGTTTAAAGTTTTTAGTGTGCGTTCTAGTGCGTTGATGACGTTTTGTTTTCCCATAGCGATTATGTATGGTCCTAGTCTTGGTCCTTGCGGTACGCCTATTAGCACCGTATATAATGTTTTGAAGAATTTTGGTGGTTGTATACCATGCTTTTTGGCTATGTTAAATATTGCGTTTTGGATTTTTTCGGTTTCACCTTCAACTTTTATGGTTTCGATTAGATCTTTTATCGCTTCTTTTTCTTCGGTTGTGAGCGTGATTGCTGTCTCCTTTATTTCCTCAAAATCCCGTATCCAGTTAAACGCGTACTCCATTCTTTTCCTTAATCTTTCATCTGGCTCTTGGTCTCGCTGCAAGTATCCGTAGCTTCGGAGTTTTTCGACAATAAACTCTTCTTCGTGTCCTTTAGGCGCTACTTTAGCTAGGAAAGTGAGTAGGTTGTAGGGCACGGTTATTCCGGGCTTTTGTGGAGGTTTCATAGCCCAGCAGTATTCGTATAATCCTCGAAGTTTGGCGAGTTCCTTTTTGTCGGCCATTGTTTTCTTTCCGAAGTATAGGTCTTCCAAATAATCCAGTTCGTTCATGTACGAGGGTATGTCCGTCACGTCTAATGCGCGCGCTCCAACGAATCTTTTCAGCATAAGCAGCATCAGCGACTGCGGTGAGCCGTATTTGAACCATGTCTGCGGCGTGAAAACCACCCCAGCTGATTTTGAAAGCCTTCTCCCGCTTTTGTCTAGGAACAGCTCGTATTTTGCGTGTGCAGGTGGCTCCCAATTGAATATTTCACGGCATATTCGGTCATTTACACGCACGGAATCTGCAACTTCCTTGCCAAAGGCTTCGAATCGAATGTCTAACGCTTTCCATCGGACTGCAAATTCTCCCTTCCAACTTAGCTTACCGTCACCCTTCCGATAGTCTACCTCGCCTTTGTGTCCACATCCCTCAAGCCAATGCCCTTTCACCTCCATTCCCTCACAAACATATAGAATCTTTCCTTCATCCGGAAGAAACTCGTAGGCTTTCGTTGTGTAAATTCGCCCACAATTTTCGCAAACAGCAAAGTATGGTAATGCTTCCAAAAATTTCTCTTGTCCAACTTCAGCTTTGACTATTTCGCCGACCTTTTTTGCGTTTAAAAGTATTGTCTTTATTTCATTGTTAAACAAGCCGCTTCTGTAGGCTTCTGTTCCAGACATAAACTTGTATTCTATCTCACACTTATCTAAAGCCTCGAGAAGCAGCAAAGTCATGTGCTCGCCATAACTTTTGTGGCATCCATAAATGTCCGGTATGTCAGTGACTGGGCGACCTAAATGCTCTTCTAATGATTTTGGCATGCCAGCAGGCACCTTTCTGAGGCCATCCTTGTCGTCTGCAAAAGCTACAAGTTCAGAGTTATAGCCTTGCTCTCTTAAGGCTAGGGTTACAGCGAAGGACCTTGCAGCGTCGCTTAAGTTGCCTATGTGGGGAAAACCCGAGGCAGCTATTCCCATTTCAGTTCTAATCATGTGAAGGCTTCTGCCTAGCCTTTGTTCTCGCCTAATTATTTCAGCGGCCATCTTGTCGTACCATGTGCCGCGACCTATTATTTTCTCCTCCACCCTAAACAGTGCCTCCTATAGGCATTAATTTCAAATGTGGATAAAAAACGTTTAGAAAGCCGCACTTTTCCATATTAGAGTTTAGCTAGTGGAATATCACCCTTTATTACCATGCCGCTTGAGCCGTCTATGAGCAGCTTGTAGATTTTGCCTTTATACTCATATTTTATGGACCACACTGGCGCATGTAAGTAAACCGCCTGGTTTATTTCCACTTCGCTTTTCATTTCGATGATTTTGTCAACATCTTGTTGTATTAGGTAGCGATGATTTTCCTCTATTTGCTGTTTTGTCAATTCCACCGCTTCGTCCTTATCAATCTCACTGTTAAGAACCTTGGCAAACCCCTCAATTTTCCTAAAGTCGTAGGGGACTTTACCTTCTAAAGGCACATCGTACTCCCTTGTCGGAAAATCCGACGCCCTTCTCGCCAAAACGAGCCACTCATACCGTTTTTCAATGACGCCTTCTTTGATTATAGCAGGAGTTAGGCGCTCAAAAATTCCCTTATACCGACTCTTAACATCAACAGATATAACCCAAAAAGGTAGGTAAACAAGATTCTTATCGGTGATTTTTGACTTCTTCGCTAAATCTGGAGGCTTTAGAAAACCGCTACTCATCCAAACCTTGATGGGCTCTTCTATTTTTGCTGGGTCAAACTTGTTTACAAGCATGGAATGCTCGAAAATAAATGCCTTACCTGTCTCTATAACAACCGTAAAACCGCAGTACTTGCATGTTGCAACTATTTCGCCAGACTCAAAGGGCAATGGCGCCCCACAGTGAGGGCAGCTTATCTCCTCAACGATTGCCATTTGCTACGCCTTCGCTTTTTCTCTTCTCACTATTTCTCTAGCAACAATAACGCCAGATGCAGATGCTTGAACAAGTCCACGCGTAACTCCAGCTCCATCGCCTATCGTGAACAAGTTTCGAATTTTCGTTTCTAAACAGTTACTTAACTGCAGCCTTGACGAGTAAAATTTTACTTCAATCCCGTAGAGAAGCGTGTCCCTAGAGTGTATCCCAGGGGTTATTTTGTCCAGCGCTTGAAGCATCTCCCTTATGTCAGCCAAATAACGATATGGCAGAACAAAGCTTAGGTCACCTGGAGTTGCGTTTTTCAACGTGGGGATAACAACGCTTCTTGCAATTCTCTCTGGTGTCGATCTTCTCCCAGATTCCAGATCGCCTAAACGCTGTATTATTACGCCCCCGCTTAGGAGGTTTGAAAGTCTCGCCAAATATTTTCCGTAGGCTATTGGCTCCTTGAATGGCTCTGTGAAGGATGTGCTTACAAGAATAGCGAAGTTCGTGTTCTCAGTTTTTCTTTCCGCATAGCTTTGGCCGTTGACCGTTAGAACACCGTTGTAGGATTCGGTTATAACTTCGCCGTATGGTGCAACACAAAATGTACGCACTTGATCATCGAAAGACTTTGAGTAATAGATGAATTTTGGCTCGTAAAGCGCATTGGTCAATTCTTCCATCACTGAAGCTAAAACCTCAACTCTGATTCCCACATCAACAGGATTATTCAACGTTTTTAATCCTAGAGCTTGGGCTTCTGATTGAAGCCACTCAGCGCCACTTCGCCCAGGCGCGACAATCACGTATTTACCATAATATTTTTCTCCATTCACTGTTTCAACGCCTTCAACAACACCATTCTTGACTATCAGCCCTTTCACATCGCTTCTTGGTTTAAATTCGATTTTGCCATCCAACGCTTGACGCATCTTCACAAGAGTTTGAGCGCAGCGCTCAGTTCCCATATGCCTTATTTTTTGGCGGATGAGCTTCAAGCCAGCCAGCGAAGCTTTACGTTCAATCTCATCCACCTTTTCAACATCCAGCCCATACACATTTTCAGTAGCTCCAAATTTTAGGTAAACATCATCCACATAATTCACAAGTTCACCAAGTTCTTTGCTAGAAACGTACTGATTTAGCCATCCGCCAACCTCTGTTGACAACGTAAGTTTACCATCACTAAAGGCGCCGGCACCACCCCATCCGGATAAGAGAAGACATGGCTCACAGTTTACGCATTCAAATCCTCGGCTAGCTGGGCATTTTCGCTTGTTAATGTCAGGTCCTCTGTCAAGCATCAAAACGCTTAACTCACTTTTTCCAACAAGCTCTAGGGCTAAAAATATCCCGGCTGGACCAGCACCGACAACTATCACGTCATACTTCAAAGGGTTATCCATCTTGAAGCCCAAAAGTAGATGTAACAAGTAGCATATATTTTTAGCGAATTAGCAGAAAGTAAAGTAAATTATCATTTCTCTTTGTACGGTATTAGACAAAGAAACTTTAGAGTTCTTTTTCCGCTGTTTTTAAATTGATGCTTCTCGCTGGGAGAGATAAAAACAACGTCGCCTGCGCTGAATTTGTGAGATTCTTTTCCATTGGTTACAATGCCTTCTCCTTCTAGTATGAAAACCTCGTGTTCCCAAGGATGAGTGTGAAGTGGACTGTAGCCTCCGGGTTCCATCTCAAAAAGTCTCATGGCAAAGTTTTCAGCTCCCAAATCCTTCGTTATAAGCCAACGAACCCTCAGCTTGAATGAACCTTCACCAGCATCTACTGCCTCAACTTCCCGATGATTAAAAACTTTCATGCTTTATAACCATCTCACAATAAGTGCGTAAATCAAAAGGCGTTTAATCTTTTATGGCTTCTAGAAGACTCATAACATTCCAAAGCTTCACTCTCGTGTAAGGAGGCATGTTTGGGTCTTGCAGAATTTCATCTATAATTGATATGGCGTTTGAAGCCCTAACGGCCGGCGAGTACTCGGTTGTTTGCAGGGTACTCATAGAGTCTTTCGCGGCTCTTCTGATATTTCTCGGAGTTGTATTATCCTCTGAAACCTCCCCGAGAACAACAAGCGCTTGTTTTATTCTTTCCTCGTACTCCTCAAGCTTTTTCTTCCTAACCAAACCAGTCACCTGCCTAAAACCTACAGTAATCAAGTTATTAATAGCTTTTACACTATTTTATGGATGGAGGCTTTAAAAGTGCCGCGCGAAAACATGGAAGAAGCACACATCAAGCGTATGGCAGACTTGCTTCGTCAAGGCTCAACTCTAACAGATTTAGCATGTCCAGTATGCGCATCCCCACTCTTCAAACTGAAAAGTGGAGACCTCTGGTGCGCAAAATGCGAGAAAAAAGTCATTGTGGTAAAGGAGGGAGAAGAACCAGCGAAGGTGGCAAGCTCAATGGTTCTAGAAAACCTTGAGGCAACAATCCTATCTAAAGTACAGGAAATTCAGAATAAAATGCAGCATGAAGAAAACGTTGATGAACTGCAAAAGTTAAGCAAGACTCTCGCCGAATTGCTGGAAAACCTTGAAAAGGTAAGAAGAACAAAGAGAGCCTAGCCGAGGCGAACCTTCACGACTTTCGGATTTTTTGAAAGTTTTCCCGAAAACGTCCATAAAATAGCTGTTTTCACCACGATGCTTTCCAACAAAAAGCTTCAACAAACATTAATACAGATACTGGGCAAAGCAAATGGAAAAGATTTGAATCTAGAAGAGGTTGCCGACCCCTCGATTCCGCAGTGTACGGTGATTTTCGAATTTGGAATTGCAGAAGCTAATAGCTTCACATATCTGGATGCCGCGGAAGTAGATAAGGCGCTTAAGGCTATTAGCGAGAAGCCGCTCCATTTGATTGACATCTACTGTGCAATACGTTACTATAAATGGCGAAGCGAAAAGAAAACTCCTCTAAAATTCGATTATTACATGACTCGCTTTCTGTTTGACAAGAAAACGTTGGAAATGCTAATCTTTCATGAGAGGGGACCCAGATACATAGCGCCAAACGATATCGTGAAATTTATAGTAAATAAGATTAACGGCGAGTTTTCCAAGAAAGTGGTAAAACCGTTTATACCGCCTTAAGTTTCTCGCCTAAACAGCTAAGGGCAACCATCAAAATGTTTTTGGCAACATCGTCCTTTGGTTTATTTCCATCAATCCTAACAAGCCTGCCCATTTCAACAAATTTCATGTAAACATCACGTACTTTCTTCTGCGTCTCTAGGTTTTCCATAACAGATTTTTTTGGTTTAAACCTTTGAATTGCAGCTTCAGGTTCTACATCGATAAAAAGTGCCAAGTCCGGCGTTATCGCATGTACATTTATTTTTTCAATCCAGTTTAAGTCTAAGCCAGCTGCTCCTTGGTAGGCTAATGAAGAGAAAACGTAGCGGTCGGAAACAACTATCTTTCCATTTTTCAAGGCGGGAACAACCTCGTTTTCTAAATGCTCAAAGCGGTCAGCTGCGAAAAGTAATGCTTCAACAACTGTGGAAATCCGCTGTCCTGCGTGTAGGCAGTACCTTTTTATGAATTTTCCAATTTTGCCTTTGCTTGGCTCAGCGGTATACACAGCGTCGTATCCAATTTTTCTTAAAGCCTCTACAAGAAGCCTCGCTTGAGTGGTTTTCCCACAGCCATCTAAACCTTCAATACAGATGAACATTCCTTTCATCTTACCATTCCCTTTTTGCATTTTGGGAACATTAGGCATTATAAGAATGAAGGTGCATTAAATAATTACTCTGAAAACACGGGAGAATCGGCAATGACCAAAACTTATTGGGGCGAAATAAAAGACCCTGTGCATGGCTATGTTTACATAACTGAGATGGAAAAGGAAATCATAGACTCTTATCCTGTTCAAAGAATGCGCCGGCTACGCCAACTTGCAGGTGCAGAATACGTTTATCCCGGGGCAAACCACACGAGATTTGAACATTCCATTGGCGTTATGTATCTTGCTGGCAAAGTTATCGAAAATCCAAACATCGCACTAAGGGTAGATGAAGAAGAGGCAAGCATGGTTAGGATTGCAGCTCTGCTTCATGATGTTGGACATGGTCCCTTTTCACATGTTTTTGAGTATTTGCTTGATAGAGAATTGGGAAAAACGCATGAAGATTTAACAAGATGGATTGTCTCAAACAGCGAATTGAAGGACTTGCTCAGCAAATATGGATACCGCCCAGAAGAGGTAGGTAAACTTGCAACGGGTGTTCTCCATAAACCAAAGAAAACATTCTTAGACCAGATAATAAGCAGTGCCGTGGATGTGGATAAGCTTGATTTTGTAATTAGGGACACGCATCACACTGGCGCAGAGTATGGTTATGTTGACATTTTCCGTTTAATCCACGCATTAGACGTTGTCGGTGAAAATTTAGCTGTGGATTTAGGAGCTCTATCTGCGCTTGAGTCCCTAATAATTGCGCGGATAGAATCTTTCAAAAGCATATATTTTCACCGTGTCGGGAGAGCAGCGCAAATAATGTTGGCCATGGCTATGGAAAAAGCAAACAGTGAACTCGGCTTATCAAGCTTTAAAACTCCAGAGGAATACCTAGCCATGGACGATTACACGGTTTGGACTAGACTGAAAAACTGTAGAAAATCTAAGAATACAATCGAAGACCTTGAGAGACGGAAAATGTTAAAATGCGCCTACGAAAAAACATTTTACGAAAAAGATGTCATGATTTCGAATGTTTTCCGCCAAGAAGCCCACAGGAAACAGCTACAAGAGGACATTGCAAAAAAAGCAGGAGTTGAAACAGACGCTGTGATAATAGACGTCCCAACAGTTCCATCAGTTCCATACCACCATTCAGCCCTTATGGAACCCATGGAAATACCGGCATTCTACAAGACAAGAGACGGCGAAAAAATCCCGCAGAAGCTAAGCGAAATATCAAAAATATTTGAAGTCTTAAAGGGCTTCATGAACATACTCCGCGTCTACACTGATGAAAAAAACCGCTCAAAAGTGGGCGTTGCTGCCGCCAAAATTTTAGGCGAAGTCCCAACGACCGCGAAAATATCATATTAAGCGTGCATATTTATGCAAACAGCAACAATATTGAAGGGAAGAAGAATCGTCGAAGGATGCTGCAAGGCCGAGGCATTAGTGTCAAAAAGACCGATAAGCTTCCTCGGCGGAGTTGATCCAGCAGATGGCAAAGTAATCGAGAAAAATCATGATTTATGCGGTGAATGCATAAAGGACAAAGTTCTGTGCTTTCCACATGGACACGGATCCACGGTGGGCAGTTACGTCTTATATGCCCTCGCCAAGAAAAATTTGGCGCCGAAAGCCATAGTAAACCAGATAGCCGATCCAGTTGTCGTAGTGGGGGCCATAATAGCAAGTATCCCCATGGTTGACAAAATAGACATTACAAAGATAAGGACTGGTGATTTACTTGAGGTTAACGCCACAAAAGGCTTTGTCAAAATCATAAGCAGAAAGGTGATGCAAGCCAGATGTATTTGACAAAAGAAGAAGAACGCATATACGATGGAGAACTTGGCTGGGCAAACCAAATATGCATGAAAATCCTTGCGCACTTAGGCGAACTTTTTGGTGCAGACAAGCTTATTCCCATAGACTCGGCACATATTTCAGGAGTCTCATATAAAACATTGGGGGATGCACCATCAGATTTTCTAAAGGCACTAGCAAAAGCCAATGCAAAAGTGCAGGTGAAGGCAACAACAAATCCGCACAGCATAGACAAAGGATACATTTGCAGAAAGATTCCACAAGAAATGTGCCAAAAACAGCGGACCATCACAAAAACTTTCGAAAAGATGGGCCTCAAAAACACTCTAACATGCACACCATACTACCTAGAAAAACCTAAACGCAACTCGCATATGGCCTGGTCTGAATCATCAGCTGTTGTATATGCAAACTCTGTTCTAAAGGCATGGACAAACCGTGAAGGCGGTCCAAGCGCCCTTGCAGCAGCCATCATTGGAAAAACACCAAATTATGGAATGCACAGGACTGAAGAACGTGAACCAAAAGCCATAGTAACATTAAACACAAAACTAAAAAACGAAACAGAATTTGGAGCCTTAGGGATTCTCCTAGGCGAAATCTTAGACGACAAAATCCCGGCAATAAAGGGTTTAGAAAGCGCCTCAAAGGACGATTTGAAGCAGTTAGGCGCTGCTATGGCGTCAACAGGAATGGTCAACATGTTCCACCTTCATTACGATGAAAGTATAAGAACAGAGAATCTCGAAAAAATAAACGTTGAAAGAAAAGATTTGATACAAGTAAGTCAAAAGTTAACAACATCAACAAAAAAGCCAGATCTAGTTTTCATCGGTTGCCCACACTGTTCACTCAATGAAATTAAAAGAATTTCAAGCCTAATCAACAACAAGAAGACCAAAAGCGACGTCGAATTTTGGGTTTGCACATCGTGGCATATTAAAGAAAAGGCTGGGAAATACGCAGATAAAATCGAAAAATGCGGAGGGCACATCATAACTGACACATGTGCCGTTGTCACGTGGACAGAAAAACTTGGAATAAAAACAATAATGACAAACTCTGCAAAAACAGCTCATTATGCACCAACCCTAAACAAAGCAGAAACCATATTTACACCACTAGAAAACTGCCTAAAAGCAGTCCTAAAAGAATAAAGAGGATAAGGTTTATTCGAATGAAAAAGTAAATTGCTTGTGCTT
>Ga0207433_10002603_pt1 | contig 36483 bp, 36 predicted proteins | sample YelNatPaOPGAMG01_FD_187559 | JGI IMG/M metagenome (GOLD analysis project Ga0207433, IMG submission 187559) | Hot spring thermophilic microbial communities from Obsidian Pool, Yellowstone National Park, USA - OP-RAMG-01 (SPAdes) (version 3) | ecosystem: Environmental > Aquatic > Thermal springs... | reverse complement strand
GAGGCCCAACCTGGAAGTCCTTTTCTCAGCCTTACCCTCACAACTCCATTATTTCCATGAGCAACTACTATCTTTCCTTGTACCTTCTTTTTCCCTAACTTAACAAAAACTGTGCTTCCAATCAAGCTTTTTGCTTTTTCTCTCGTATCTATTCCTTCGAACCGTACTAAGTATTGTTTTTTGTATTGTTTTTTCATTCCGTTTCTTGGCCCTATTAGTATTCCTCTGCTTGAAAGGACCTCCATGTTTTCTTTCACCTCCTTGTTCAACTTTGGCTATTGTTTATATCTTTTACTTTTATGATAAAAAACTTTAAAATCTTTATTCGTGATAAAATTTAAATTTGCAACAAAAGAGCAAATGGGTGGCGAACCCAAATGAAAATAGCTTTTTTTGAAGACGAATACTTTGAAAACTTCCTTCCACTAACATACACAAGACCTACATACGACCTAAGGTGTGGTACTAGTAAACTGTACGAGAAAATAGTTGGCTTATTCCCAAGCGTCGAGTACGTATTCTTCACTAGAGACTATTTAGCCCCAATCTATGCTGCGCAAGGCGTTTCAACTAATAAACTTGAATCATTGGACGATGACATCTTGCTAATAAACGGAAGTTTACTAGCTTCCAGTAACTTAAAGGGTACCATAGAGTCTTCGCTTGGTAAGAACACGTTGGCATTTCAGAAAGAAAGATTGGCATTTGCGTACTTAAAAAGTGACCTAGTAAAAGAAGTTGGAGAACTCTTCCTTGAGCCAATAGACAAGAAGAGCATTAAGAAGCTTAAGAGTAAAGCAGAGTCTAAAGAAGTTAGCGATTTAAAGCTTCTAGAGTACACGTGGGAGCTAGTGAACAATAATGCTGAAAAAATAAAGGAAGAGTTTAGTTCTATTGCTAAAGGCGGTTCACAAGGAGAAGTTGACAGCAAGGCTACGATCTATGGTGATCCGAAGAACTTATACGTCGCTAAAGGTGCTTTTGTTGAAGCTGGAGTTGTCATTGATGTAAGAAATGGCCCTGTGTACATCGGAGAGAATACTTACGTTCAAACTCTTTCAAGAATAGATGGACCAAGCTACATTGGTAAGGACAATATAATATTCGGTGCTCAAATAAGGGAAGGTTGTAGCTTTGGAGCCGTTTGCAGAATAGGTGGAGAAGTAGAAGAAACAATAGTTCAAGGATACTCGAACAAGCGTCACTTAGGTTTCATAGGTCATTCTTACTTAGGAGAGTGGGTTAATCTTGGCGCAGGTACTACAAACTCCGACCTTAAGAATACATATGGAACTGTGAAGGTTACCGTTAGAGGTGAAAAAGTCGGAGCAGGACAATTTGTTGGTACAGTTATGGGTGATCATTCAAAAACATCAATAGGTGCTATGATCTTAACTGGAAAGAAAGTAGGAGTAAGTTCTCAGGTGATAGCTTATGCAACAGAAGACGTACCTTCCTTTACTATGTGGGCTAAAAGTCTTGGAGCAAAGCCTACAGAAATATTCTTGGACTCAGCGGTGGAAACTGCAAGAAGAATGATGGCAAGAAGAAAAGTTAACATGACTAAGGACTATGAAAACATGTTAAGAAAGGTTTACGACCTTACAAAACAAGAAAGAAAAGAAGCAAAGGTAAAGAAAGGCAAGTTCAAGCTAGAGTAGAACTTTTGAGTTAATCCTTAAACATTTTTTATTCTTTTTTACAAAAGTTATTTTCTAAGTCCTTTAGTCAAAAATGGCATAAGGATAATGCATTTTTTGCTGTAGTTAACAGTTTCAAAATAGGTAGATTAGTTTCATTAACTCTTTCAATAAAGTAGAGCAATCTGCTCTTATTTTTTCCGTGGAGCTCCGCAGTTTGGGCACTTTACTAAAGTTTCAGGATAGACAGTTCCGCAGTACTCACATGTAACAGTTGCAGGTTGCTGAACTAGCGGTACTTGCGAGGGTAACGAGACTTGAACTTCAATAGTTCTACTGGTTGCATCAGGTCTTCCTTTTACTGCAACTACTCCCTTTAATTCCCATGCTACCACTCTATCAACGCTTTTTAAAGAAGGTTGCACTCCTACTGGAGTTTGGATTTTAAATTGATAGTTTTGCGCAAATCCAACTGGAATGTGAATAGGCCCAGCTAACTGGGGTCTAGCTGAGAAAAGCTTAGCATACTCCCACACTTCTCTGTCAACTTCTCGCTTAAGATTTTCATCGTAGACTCTTCTTAACTTTTTTACTCGCTCGGTACAATCAAGCTCGCATCTAATTTCAACAGCATCGAATTCTTCTTGAGAAAAGACTTGAAGGGTTCCTTCTATTGGTTCTCCCAAGACAAAAAATGGTTTTTTTAAGGAAACAGAAATATTAACTCTTGGAGGTGTAACTCTCTCTTTGATTTTCTGGAATATGCTCATCAGGTTACTTTATATTCTTCAATATTTAAATTTTACTTTAAATACAGCACTTTGATTCATTGGCTTAAAGTTTTTCTAGGGGAAAGGCAGAGCATACCTACAGTATTTACGGAGAGTGTCGCCATTAGAAAAGCAATATATTTAGCTTTTTCGTAGACTCATAAAGATTATTTTTTTCTTTTAGGTTCATCAAGAAAGCTAATTTAGAGCCCATTGCAAAAATCTTAGGTACGTTATGATGTATGCTACGCATACAAAAGCTAAGAATGTTGATGCTAGTTTTTCATACCTTAGAGTTACCCTTCAATTCTTGAATAAAAAGGTGAGATCTTGGAAACCAATGAACTCAATGGATTTGGATATTGTGATTTTCATGAAGAACCTGTTGATGAGGAAAAACATAAATATAAAGGATGTGGGGCTGTTATCCCTTTCATGAAGGTAAAGGTTTTCCTTACATGTCTGTTATGGAAGTGAGTAAAAAAATTAGGAGTTTCAGAGAGCACAATTAGAAGGTGGATCAAAAAAGAAAAACTAAAAAGTAGATTGCGTATGCAGTCTTACAGATTTTCGCAGAATTTTAGATTGAAATCTTTATGGATGGGTTTCTGTTTGCTAAGGAGTTCGCTAAATTCTTGACTAACTTTCTAATTTCTCTGGTTTTTCCAAGTTTATGGCTTTTCCCCGCATTTTCCTATTGTAGAGGCTTATTGGCTGGTTGGCTTACACCTAAGAGTTTGGCTACCTCTATTTGCTTTAAGCCATGTTTTGTCAATTAGTTGTTTGGCTACTGTAACCCTCACTGGTGGAAGTAAGTTTTTTATGGTGACTTTGAATGGTAGTAGCATTTTGTTCATTCCTTCTTGTAGTATTTTAGGAAAAGGCATAAATATACTTTATTAAGATTGTAATAAAAGGTGAAAATGAAGATGAATGAAAGAAATGTAATGAAATTAGTAGAAAGTGTTTATTGGGTTGGCATAAGAGATTGGAACCGCAGAATTTTCGATGCCTTGATTCCGCTTCCAAGAGGCACATCCTATAACGCTTACCTCATAATTGGGAAAAACGGAAAAGCCCTAATAGATACTGTGAACCCGGGCTTTGAAAAAGAGTTGGAAGATAAAATTAACAGTCTCACGAGTATTGAAGACCTCGACTATGTTGTTATGAACCATGCAGAGCCAGACCACGCTGGAGCGATACCCCACGTAATGAAGATTGCACAGAAAGCCAAACTGGTGGCTACCGGCAGGGGAGCGAAAATGGCTCAAATTTACTATCACGTTCCACAAGAGCGAATTAAAGTTGTGGCTGACAAGGAAGCTATAAGCCTAGGCGACAAAACCCTACGCTTCATTGAAGCGCCAATGCTCCACTGGCCAGAAACAATGTTCACATACATAGAAGAGGATAAAGTGCTATTTCCATGCGACTTCTTCGGTTCCCATTTGGCTGGAGGTATTTACAGCGACGAAATCGAGGATTTGCTGGTTCATGCCCAGCGGTACTGGGGTGAAATAATGATGCCTTTCAGGGCTATGGCGCAAAAAGCTCTTGAAAAAATTGCTGGTTTAGATATCAAAATGATAGCACCAAGCCACGGTCCAGTTCATAGAAAGCCAGAACTTATTTTAAATGCATATAGGCGTTGGGCGGCCGGTGAAACCAGGCCAAAAGCCACAATAGCCTATGTCAGCATGTGGGGAAGCACAGACGCAATGGTCAAGCAGATAGCTGAGACATTGGCATCGGAGGGTGTTGAACTAGCCTTCCACAACCTAGCCGTAACCGATGTTGGCGATTTAGCCAAAGACCTTGTGAACTCACGAGCTATTGTTTTGGGCGCCCCGACAGTTTTAGGCGGGGCTCATCCGTTGGCTATTTACGCTACATATCTTTTCAAGACGTTGCGCCCGCCAACAAAATTTGCTGTTTTTTTAAGCTCTTATGGTTGGAGTGGAGGTGCAATACGACAGATTCAAGAAATTCTTGGAGATTTCAAAATTGAGGTAGTTGGCACACTAGAAATTAATGGACCGCCAACCAACGAGAATATGAAGCGCATAGTGGAGATTGGAAAAGCACTAGCCAAGAAAATTTTTGAGGTGGACGTCTAAAATGAGTGGAGTAACAGAAGAAGAGCGTAAGAAGAGGACTTTGCATTTTTCATCATTCAGAGTATTGGAAAGAGCATAAGAAAAAGTTAGAAAAAAGTTCATGGAAAAAGTTGAAGATGCTATAAGAAACAAAAACTCAATCTACTACATGGTAAAATGAGGAGAAAGGAGAGTGATAGAGAAATGAAGAAAACAGAGATTAAGTTAGTTATGGCTTTGGCTACTGTCTTGGTTAGTTCTTTGACGCTAAGTCTAGTGCTAGCTGAAAGTGGTGGCTTTAATGAGTATGGCTATAACTACAAATCAAGAGTCTTCGTGGGCACTGTTGAAAGCTAGAATCGCGCTAAAGGATGGTCTGATGAGCAAATAGAGGAATATTGGGGTGTCTACAGATACGACAAGCTTGTGATGAAGTGGAACGCTGAATGGGATAGGGATAATAAAGAAGGTTGAAGTGATCCGCCTTACAATTCATGGCTCACAAATGAGTGGAATGGGCCTTTCCTGGCGGCTCAGGTGCAGTTTGGCATTATAAAATAGTATGGGTCGGCCCAGAACTTGATAAGAGCCCATACTGGCGCGAAGGTGGCTATTCAATCTGGGGGGCAGTCTGAGGTAATAATGGATCAGGGAATAGACCCGAAAATAGGCCCAGGACACCTTTGGTTTGCGTTAGCAAAACCGAATGGTTTTGGTGCACCATAAAATACCATTCTAAAATCTTTTTTTATTTTATTTTTTGTATGTCTCTAATATGTCCTCTGTTTACTAATTTATTAAACTCTATTATTTTCTCTCTTAAGTCTCTTATTACTTCGCCCATGCATATTGGGTCACTACTTATAGCATAAATTATCGTTGATGCTTCTGATTTCTTTTTGATAAAAATGTTATAAATAAAGAAATGTAAAAAAATCTACGATTGTATAACATCAAATGTTAAGTATGCAAGTGATATTAATATGTTATACATATTCTATTATAGTCATGTAAACATTGATGGATTTGATTACATTATCAGCTTTGAAACATCTACAGTAAGAAATTACGTACAAACACCTAGACTTACGCTCGAAATAAAGCAAGGCGATTGCGAAGACCAAGCAATTCTAACATATGCAATGATGAAATACTACATGAAACATATTATTGGTACAGAATATTTTCTTTACATAGTTCACATAGAATTTTCTGATAGCTCAGTGCATGTAGCAGTTTCCTTACCAATTCAAGGAGGGAACGTTTGTATCATAGATCCTGCAGGTTCTTATCTTACGAAAGAATCGGGCGAGATAGCATCGGAGCCAGCACAGCAAGAACTTCAAGCTTATTCAAATTATTGGCCCTCATCACACGTTTCGATAAGTCACATAAAACTTTATGATGTTTCTGTAATTGATGGTAGTTATAAAGTCGTTGCAGAAGGAGACCTTAACCAGATAACAGCCTTCTTATCTAAATCTTAGTTTAAGTACTTTGTTTAAGTACTTTCGGTTCAAGAATAAGTTTTGCTTAATACGCGGCATTTTATTAGAACAAAAAACATTCTAGTAAGCAAAAACTTTCTTAGATAGTTACTTTAAGTCGATTCTTTTTTGTCTTGGACAAAATATGCGCTCCATATCATTTTTTCCAACGTACATGCGCCAATATACTCACGATAGTTAATGAAGCACTTCTAACGAAAGTTCCTAAGGTTCTTAGCTCTATGGCCTACTATACTCGGTTGCAGTAATAATTTGTTTCAGTTATGAAAAATAGCGCTACCGCCAGAGAACGCCACGGTCTGTAAAACTAAAACAAGTTAGTTTCGTTAGAAATTCTCCTCTTTGTAGCGATGAAGCCTCATGATTTTTATAAATTATGTTTCTTAAACTAATAGAAAAATTTATAAATAATTAGTAATAAATAGTAATTTATGGCCTTGAGCACAATCCCTGTAAGCTCAGAAACGAAAAAAAAGCTTCAAAGTATGAAAGGCAATAAAACGTGGGACGAGTTGTTAAATGACCTTGTAAATATAGCTCAATCTAAAAAAAGAGTTGAGTATAAAAAAAGGTTGCAAGAACTGCTAGAAATGGAGTTTGAAGACGTGAAAGTAAAGAAATGGGCAAGAGAGTACTAATTGATACAGATTGCTTAATCAACTACTACAAGGATAAGCTAGAATTGGCTTCAGAAGATTCGTACTACATATCAGAAATTTCGCTCTACGAGTTTGTAAGAGGAACAAAGAATGTAAAAGAAAGCAAAGAACTACTAGAAAAGTCATTTCAAATTGTATGGCTTGATGATGAAATCTTGGAAAAAGCATCTGAAATATGGAGATCACTTAAACTTACTGGAGTTACTCTAGACGATAGAGACCTAATAATAGGTGCCACCGCAATAACGAAGAACTTAAAACTACTAACTAGAAACGTGAAGCATTACGAAAAGTTAAAAGAGTACAATTTAGCCTTCTTGTAAACTTCTTCGTAACATTGTTTTTGTTAAATCTTCTATAACTAAATTTCAATCTAATATCGAATTAAGCGTTTGTTCGTCTATAGAAAGAAAACCTACTTTTGGTAAAACCCTTAGCACTTGCTTCCAGTCTTTATTCATGCTAAATATATCAATAAGAATTTCTTTCGCTTCCTTAACCATTCCGTGGTTCAGCATCGTAGTTGCCTGCCAAAATTTAAGCTCTTCAATTTCTGGTGCTTCCTTTGACGCTAGTTCGTATTCTTTCATAGCTTCGCTTAACATTCCAGCAGCCATAAGTTCATCTCCCTTGTTCGCATGTTCATATGCTTTATGAATTCTTACAAGTCTTTTTAGTTCCCCAATTGGATCTGGATGATCTTCTACTCTTAGATCAACTACCTTGTCCTTCCATGGTTCGTTACTTGCCTTTGTTTTTACTACTACTATCGTTGCAGATTGTCTTCCTCTTATATCTCCGCCAGCATATTCTGCTGTTTCTAGAGCGGCAAGCATTCTTTCCACTAAGTTTCCATTCGCTTCGCTGAATGCTGAAGCCATAGCTGGCCAAACTTCTTTGCTTTTCATTAGGTTAGCTTGAACGCTGAAGTTTTCTCCAACTGTATGACCTGCTTCTGGTATGCAGTTTTTTCCAGTGTGCGTTGCTATATTTCCATCTGCACTTAGCATAGCCACTTGTCTAACTTCAGGGCTTGAGTCTACAGTCATTAATGCTTTGAGGGCTTGCTCTGGGGTTTTTCCATTCTTCATTAACAGTAGCCCTAAGACTCCGTAGCTTATTTCTGCAATCGACTGCGTAGCAACTACGCCCACTCCAGCTTCTGCCCAAGGTACAACTGAGCCAACTGAAAACCAATGTGATTGAACAGCAACCCCCATTAAACCTTCTTTCTTGTCTATTGCAACGATCGAATAAGTTGAAGTTGGTCGTTTTAACGTTCTTGGTTTCATAGCTTAAGGTAATTTCTTAGTTCTTTTTAATTTTATCCTTTTAAGCAGAATAGGAAAGTTAGTTTAGATTACATTAATGGCAAAACAGGTTAGAAAGAACTTATGAAGCCTAACTGAGGAAAAGCTGGAGGCTCCTGACTTTAGTCAGGATGTTACATGAACATTTTAAGGTTCTTAGAGAAGTAAGTGGAAAGAACAACCTATATTTTGTGCTGAACTGTGTTCTACGTAGGCTTTCGTAAAGTTCATTTTTACGTAAAGGCAACGTTAACCTTTTTCAGGAGTAAAGCTAAATCTCTAAGCCTTAATGTTCACCTCCAAATTGTCTGAAAAGCTCTCTGCTCCTTTCCATCTTGAGGTCTAGTTCAGTATATTGATTTGTTTTCTCCAAACACTAGTGGCTCTATAAGGATAAAGGAAAAGGATAGGTTAACCATGCTCTTAAGGCAATATCTTATCTCTGATGCTTTTAACTAAATAGAAGAACTTGTTGAATAGAGTGATTTTTGATCTTTCATTAATAACCATTTCCATAGAGGTAGAAAGTTTATTTTTTTGTTCTCTACTTCTACTCTATCTTCGTAGCTCCATGTAATTACGAGTAAGTTACTGCATTTTAGTAGATTGCTTGCTTTGATTAAAGAATTAATTTCTCTCCTTTCGACTTCATCTTCCCCAGAAGCATAAGTTACTTGAACAAGTTGTTCTACTTCTGAGCCTCTTTTCACTATGAAATCTACCTCATTTTGTTGGTTATCTTTAAAGTAAAAAAGATTATTAGAAACATCTAATCCTCGTTTAAGGAACTCTACAAATACCACATTCTCCATCAGCTTTCCAAAATTTTCTGAAACTTTTAATGGAAATACAGAAATAAATCCATTGTCTGCAACATAAACTTTTTTGTTACTTTTTATAATGCTTGAATATTTTGCAGAAAAAACTGGTAAAAAGTAAAACAAAAAGACGTCAGAGAAAGTTGAAGTATATCGTATTACTAAGTCTGTGCTTATTCTATACCCCTTGCTATTTAAAATATTTTTTAGCTTTGTGAAAGAAATATAAGAAGAAACTCTTTCCATAAGCAGTGTAGCTAAATCATCAATAACCTCTTTTTTTCTTAAGTTAACTCTGCTTTTTATATCTCTTTCTATTATATCGTTCAATGCCTCCTCTAGGTACTGTTTTTCTCCACTTAACACAAACTTTGGTAAGCTTCCAAATTTTATGTATTCTTCACTTAACTTTTTTATTTTTGCTTCTCTTTCCTCCGTTATTCTATCTGTTTCCTCAATACCCTTAAACTTTAGAAATTCTCTGAAAGAGAGCGGAAAGTTTCTAACAGTTAAGTGCCTTCCACTTAGAAGGCGTCCATATTCTCTAGATAGTAAGCTTTTAACAGAACCAGAGATAATTGTCTTTATTTTTCCATTGAATTCATCGTAGACGCTCTTTACGAACACTTCCCAGCCATTTACAGTTTGAACTTCATCTAACAACAAGAAAACTTTCTTTTTTAACAAGCCTTCCTGATGAATAAAGGCTATCAAATAGTTTAGGTCTTCCAATTTCAAAGGATAAATGCTTCTATGTTCGCAATTTAAGTAAACAAACTGCTCTCGTCCAAATTCGTTTTCGAAAAGCTTTACTATGTAAAACATGAGATAAGTTTTCCCAGACCTTCTTAAACCAACTATGTCGTTAACAAAGTCTTGGTTAACGAAGCTGTAATCCCTAACCCTCTCTTTTACGTTTTCTAAACCATCTTCCCAAAATGAATAAACAAGCCTTCTTATTCCCTCTTCCTTTGTACTCATATTGTCGAGTAAGTGCGATAAAGTATTTAAGTTTTATCGTATTTATACGACAAGTTACTTTTTGGTTTTCTTTGGCAATGAATAACGGAGTTAGCAAAGCTATATGACTGAAATACTAGGATCGTTATTTAGCTATAGTCAGAACGTATGCTAATCTGCTGATGGTTATAGCGGCAAGTCAGGAATCGGCGGTATTCGTCGTCTGTTGGGTCAGAGCAATAGTAAGGATTTTATCTATTGGAACAAGTCTAGACAGGTTCTTCTACCTGATGGCAAAAAGATATGACGGAATTTTACGGTATAGACGTAGTGGTCAGAGGAGGGGCTACTCAATAAAAATGGCTTAAAGGAACAAATAGGTTATGTTTTTAACAAAAGTAAATTAAATGGTGTTGTATTTTTCAGTGCAGATAGTTTGTTAAACAGCAACGAGAGCTACTAAGCGGAATCTCTGAGTACCTGAAGGAAAGCTATACTCCAGACGAAAAGGAAAAATTTTTCATCATTTTACTAGTAGCTTCGTTTCTCATACTGGCTTTTATTTTGCTTGGCTTTTTCTTGAAACTGAAACGCAAATTCTTAATAACTTAGAATCACACTTTGCTAGTTGTGGAAATCTGAACTCATAACCAAAGTGAGTTTCTCATAAGAGTCTTAAAGCACTTGCTAACCTTTCAGTAGTTTTTCAATCTTTCGTTTATCTGCATCAATTCTTTTTCTAATTTACTGTTGAGCATTAGATACATATCTTCAGTGATTCTACCAGATTCTCTCAACCGCTGTAGCTTCCTAATCTTCCTCATCATCACCTTTCTTCTCCTAAGCCTCTTAACCTCGTTATGTACTTCCTGAGAAGGCCCTCCAAATCCATACCTCTTAAAGAAAGGCTTCTTTACGAGCTCCAGCAGGATGAAATAGGAAAATAGAATCGTCGCAACTATTGCTAAGAGATACACCGGAGGTGTTGCAAACCTAAAGAGTTCTCCAACTGGGGAGTAAACTATGAGAAACACTGCTAGAAAGGAAATTCCCGTAGTGCCCAGTAACCAGCCGCTCGGCTTAGAACGATAGAAGGGCATATACGTCCTTATTGAAAAGGTTACGAGCATTTCAGAGAGAACTGACTCAAGAAACCATCCTGTTCTAAAAAGCATCTGGAAGAATTCGGAGTTCACGTCGTAGTAAAGCTGCAGTAGCATACGAAGGCCCTGCATTGTCAGAAGGTCGAATATAGTGCTTATTAGGCCGAAGAAAACCATCGCTTCCAAAAGAAACCTTATGTTCCATCTTTTCGGAGACTTCAAATACTCTTTATCAACGTTGTCTGTCGATATCATTAGTAGAGGGGCATCTGAAAGAAGGTTTAGGAGAAGAACCTGCGTGGGTAGGAGTGGGATGAATGGGAGAAACACAGATGCAAAAGCTACAGTAAGCATATTTCCAAAGTTCGCGCTCAACGTGTTGAAAACATATTTTATAGTGTTGCTGAATATTTTCCTTCCCTCAAGTACACCATTCGCTATCACGCTCAGCCTTTTTTGAAGCAGAATGATGCTAGCAGCATCCTTAGCTACATCTACAGCCATGTCAACCGATATGCCTACGTCTGAAACCCTTAACGCAGGCGCATCGTTTACACCATCCCCGAGAAATCCCACTACATGCCCGTTTTCCTTAAGCGCCTTAATTATCTCAACCTTCTGCTCAGGCGTGACACGTGCGAAAACATTATGTTTTTCCACGACTTCTCTAAACTTTTCCTTATCCATCCCATCAAGCTCACTTCCAGTTACCACTCTGCCTCCTTCTATCTGAAGGCCAATTGACCTACAGACTTCTGCAGTGACGTTTGGATCATCGCCGCTAACTATCTTGAGGTTGATTCTAAGTCTTCTAAAGGCAGCTATTGCATCAATAGCGTCTTTTTTAGGCGGATCGAGAAAAGTTATAAAGCCCATGAAGGTTAAGTCTTTTTCATCTTCTGGAGAAAACTTTTTACCTGATTTAACGTCTTCTTCAGAAAGCTCCTTTACTCCAACGCTTATTACTCTATAACCTGACCTACTCCAGCTCATGCAGATTTCCTTTAGACTTTCCTCCAGGTTTGAAATCGGCTCATTAGAATCTGAGACATAAACATCTCTACACGCCGAAATTACTGACTCAGGTGCTCCTTTGCATATTAGCAGGTATTTTCCATCTTTCTCAACCACAACGCTCATCCTCCTTCTCGAAAAGTCAAGTGGGATTAGCTGTAGGCGCTTATACATGGCAACCTTGCTACGTCCAAACTTTTTAAGAACGTAATTGTAGATTGCTAAGTCTATTGGGTTACCTACTGCTTTCCCTTTTTGGATCGTGACGTCACAAGCCGCTGCAGCAAGCTCGATTATTGTTTCAGAAGGCTTATTGTCTGCAGTGAAATAGTTTTCAACAGTAATCACGTTCTCGGTGAGAGTACCTGTTTTATCAGTACACAGCACATCCATGTTGCCTATGTCCTCGATTGAATCTAGCCTCTTGACGACGACTTTCTTCCTAGCCATTTTGAGGGAGCCCATTGAAAGGCTCACTGTTATAACAAAGGGAAGAGCTTCTGGAGTAATTCCCACAGCAAGGGCTAAGGCAAAGAGCAGGGAGTCTATTAAAGGCCTTCCAAGAAGCGCATTAGCAACGAAGACGAACACTGTCATAACTGCAACTATTTCTACTAGGAACTTGCTGAACCTTGAAATGCTCTTGGAAAACTCTGTTTCGCTGGCTTCTTCGGCAAGGTATTTAACAGCTCTTCCGAAGAATGTTTGTCTCCCAGTTGAAACAACGATCCCAGTTGCCATGCCAGAGACAACACTAGTACCCATGAAGACAAAGTTGGAAAGCTCTTGAGGAATAGGCTTAGCCCTAATTGGGTTTGAGGTTTTTTCAACGGGAAGTGATTCTCCTGTTAACGTGGACTCGTTCGTGGTAAGGTTTTCGCAGGATATCAGCCTTATGTCTGCTGGAACTATGTCGCCAACTGTAAGCTCTACTAGATCTCCCGGTACAAGCTGGGTTGAATCTATCACCATTTTCTTGCCTTCCCTAATTACCTTTACACTATACTTAACGTACTTCCTTAGTTTTTCAAGAGCTTTTTCCGACCTTCTTTCCAGAATAAAGCCGATTAGAGCGTTTGCGATAAGAATGATGAGAATTATGATAGCATCCGTCAGCTCCCCCGCTATCGCTGCTACAAGGGTTGCAAATATCAGTATATAGACAAGAGGGCTTCTAAACTGAGAAAGGAAAAGAAGCAGAGCTAGCAATCTTCTACTGGCTGCAGTCTCATTTAAGCCGAATTCCCTAAGCCTTTTTTCCGCCTCCTCCTTACTGAGCCCCTGGGAAGTAGTGTTTAATTCTTTGAATACTTCCTCAGGCGGAAGCTCCCAAATGTTTTTTGCCATCACATATTAAACTCGGAAGCACTATATAGGTTTTAGTACGTTGTAAGTTGGTTTGAAATAATTCTAGTAGGGATTTGCAAATTCCTTAGCTTTTTATACTGTTTTTCTGAAGCTTTTAACATAAGATAAACAAAAGTTATTGGGACAGTAAATGTACTTGAGCATCTCTTAATCCAAAGACAATTTGACAGTTTTTAGTTACTTTAAGAAGTCTTCTTCATCATAAACGAATTTAAGATTTTTTAAGTTATCTCTCATAAAAACATGTTAGTTTAGCATATGCGATTACATGTCCCCTTATAGCCTTAAGCACTTCAGAGTAGTGAACACCAGGCTTTAAGTTTAGGTTCTTATCTAACGCTAAAACAAGAAAGATATACCTATGCTTTGAACCCTTTGGAGGATAAGGACCACCATAACCAACATTGCCATAGTCATTCAAGCCTTGAAATCCATACGGTGTTATTGAAGTTTTGGAGACGTTTTCGTCTATTGAGTTAACTTTTGTAGAAATGTTGTAAAGTATCCAGTGGTAAAAGATTCCAGAAGGAGCATCTGGGTCGTACATTACTATTACCAGAGACTTTGCTTCGCTCGGAATACCTGACCATTTGAGTGGAGGAGAAATATCGTAGCCTTCAACAGTATACTTCTTTGGAATTAGTTCGTTTTCCTTTAAAACTTGACTATATACTTTAAACTGATTTTTAACATTTGCTAGGATATCTTCTGGTCTTGGAGTAATTATAAAGTTTACTAAAACATAAGCGGCTAGTGAAACCAAAACTACTAAAGAAATCAATATAATTAAGTAAACTCTTTTCATAGTTTTTTGAGAGGTCACTGCAGACTAATAAATTTTTCCTATAATTTTTCTCTGAAGAAATTAACGAGTTTAGTAGCAATGAGTGAAAGGAAAGTTTTAGCAAAAATTGTTCTAGGTTCTCTCTTGAGATTTAACTAAGAGAAACAGGAGCAATTCGAAGATGAAATACTTTTAGTACTCAAATGGAAGACGTTAGGCTGAAGTACTTAACCTTAAAGAAATTACATTGTTTTTACTTTTTGAATAAGAATTTAAGTCTATGTACATCTAACTTTCCATTAAACGCAAGAGTGTACTCACTTAAGTTAACAGTTCAGCTATTCTAGAAAACATTTATATCCTGTAATTTTGTTACATAATACTAATGTCCAAAGCAGGAGTTACCTTAATAACTATAGCGTTTTTTCTGGTGCTCTTATACGTTCTGCCTGCAAGTTCAATAGATGCGGCTCCGTCAACTTCTGTACTCACACAAGTATTTTATCCATCAGACGATGCTGAAGTTTATGAAGGTCAGCCTTACGTATGTTATGGATCAATTCCAGTAATGCGTGTTTACTACTTGAACAGCGTACGCTTACGATCTTTTATCAAGTTTAATTTAAGTAGTATTCCTCCTGGTTCAGTTATAGGCTCTGCTACTCTTAACTTGTTCATGGAAAAAGCTCCTTCTAAAAGTAGGAAGTTAATGTGCCTTAAGGTTAACGAACCATGGAACGAATCCGCAATTGGATGGTTTAATTTGCCCAATGCAACCGTATACGAATCTATTGAAACTGGTATTGACAGTGGGGTTTGGCTTAGGTTTCAAGTAGGGCCTATGGTCCAAATGTTCGTCGATCATTTTTTTAAAAACTATGGATGGATGCTAGAAGATTCTTCTGAGGGCCCTAAGTCTATTGATGAGAAAAGCGAGTTTGATTTCCTTATTAGTTTATACTCAAAAGAGTGCAGTGATTCAAGTAAGCATCCTTACCTTGAAGTTAACTACTATCCTCCGCACCTAGAATTGGAGCTTTCAAACGCTTCCATTTACGGCTGGACTAAACTTACAGTACATCGAAAAACATTCAATAACAAACCCATTGTCGTCGGAACTTTGAATGTAAAATTAAATTCAACTTCAGCTAGTGGAAAGTTTTCTTTAACTCGAGGAGGTACTCCAATAGATCAGTTAATTATACCTTATGGCTATGAATCCAAAGATTTTTGGTATTACGATAACGGTACTGGAACTTATGAGATTCATGCTTGGACAGAAGATTATATGTTCAAAGTTGCTTTGTCTTTTGGAGGTCGAACTATCTACGTTCCTGTAATGAACTATGGTGACGATACAAAGGAAATAAAGGTAAACCCGGTATTTGACAATATTCCTCCCATTACTAAAATAATGATGTATGATTCAACGTATTATAACGGTCAAGAAGTTTTTATCTCTAGTTTAACTCGATTTGTTCTGTGTGCTGATGATGACGTTAGTGGTGTTAAAGAAATTTTATACCGAATCGATGAAGGTTCCTGGAGTATTTATTCAAAAGAGTTTACATTGGCAACGTATTCCGATGGTCCTCATACCATAAGCTACCATAGCCTCGATAATGCCGGAAACAGCGAAAAAGATAACGTTATGAAAGTATTTTTGGATAAAATACCTCCATTACTAAGCGCTGCTTCACCTGTTGAAAAGCTGATCTCACGTTCAAAAGCAGTAAACTTTTCAGTTAAGGCTGAAGACCTTGGATCAGGTGTAAAAGAAGTTGAACTAATAGTTGATGGTTCTTCTCAAGGAGAAATGAACAAAAGTGGAGATGTCTACAGCAAAATCGTAGGTTTAAGCGAAGGAAATCACAGTTGGAATATTAAGGCCGTTGATAATGTTAACAATTTGGTATACGTAAATTATTCCTTTACGTTGATCGTTGACAACGTACCGCCGTGGATCTCAGAGTTATCAGTTTCTTCAAATCCTGTTTTCGGAGAACCTGTTTTAGTAACTTGTAAAGCTTCTGATGACATTTCAGGTGTAAAAGAAGTTTATCTCTACTACTCCTCCGATAAGGGCTTTTCATGGTCAAAGGTAGAGATGACTCTTAAGGAAAATGTGTACTCGAGTTTTATACCTCCACATTCGCTCCTTACAGAAGTTCAGTACTACATTGAAGCTATTGACAATGTAGGTAATGCATTCAAAACTCCAGTTGCAAAGTATACTGTTGGCATACCTATTTGGCTTTACGCTGTTGTTGTAGCTTTAGCTGGAATTATATTTATCGCGATATTGTTTAAGAAAAAGTCAATATCTAAAGTAGTATGATACACATTTTTAACGTGTTACAATAATAAAAGATGAATAAGATTAGCGCGTAGCGACGAGCCTGATGTTGGATTTTCTCAAAGGATAGTTAAACAAAGAATTTCAATCGAAGCAAGCGTAGATGGTTTTAACTTAGCGTTGGACATAGGTTATGCTATCTAAAAAAGGAAGTTTGGAGTGCAGTTTTACCTGCTACCTAAGAGATGCTAAGTCTGCTGCTTCTGTGAGCCAGTAAAATCTAAAAATTTAGAGCTTCTAAATTTAGTGAGGTATATTGTAAGGTAAGCAAGGTAGACCGGGGTATGAGTAGAAGCTTGCATCACCATCATGAGAGTCTTCTCCATAAAAATTAACGCTTACAACCGCAAAGGCATCAAACTCAACTGCACTTAGACCAGGAATAACTGGAGCTGAAGCTTTTCCATCTGCTCTTACGCTAGCGCTTGGTCCATAGTTAGCCATAATTCGTGAACTGAATGAACATTGTATCCGTGCAAGATCGTAAGTTTTTCCATAAGAAACGTCATGTCAACCCATGCTTCTATGCCATAATTAACATAAACCCATTCTGTAGCAGTTACAGAATAAATTAGTTCAGTACCTAAATGGCATTCTTCTGTTGTAAAGTCGTAGATGTGATAAAGAGTACCAGTAACGGTTGAACCATCATAAGAAGTAATTTTTATGTTTAGTTCATAGTAGTCAACTTCACCCTTAGTTTTATAGTAATGTGTTATTGAACAAACGATCTTTTACGCGCTCAGATTCATAAGTTATTTTACCAATGTATTTTGCTTCTTCATAACTACTGTTCATGACTACTGGTTTACTTTCGTTAGTCCAGTAAACGACAAAAAATAAGTTTGTTCCATTCTTGTTGAACAAGGCAACATATTCATTGCTCTTTACTTCAAAGCTTGCTACATGCTTCCAAAGTATGTTGATCTTAGCTTCTTCTGCAACTTTAGATACAACAGTTGTCGGAGGTTTTAAAAAATGAGAAGTATCCGTTTGAGTCTTGGAGTGGTTTTAGCGAATATGCAGGAAGGATATTGCGCTCGTCTCAGAAGCCATAGGTTTGGACTGTTTTCAGAGATCATACTTTCTTTGCCAATTCCGAGACTTACAGATGGGAAGGAAACCACTATTGGTATAACAATGGATACGCAACATTTGTTTATGTACCATGATCGAAAACATGTTATTGTATATGTGACTTAATTAGTATGCCTTTTTATGAACTTGAAATTTACTGTGTCTAAAAAGTAGCTAAAAATAGTTCTTCCAGTAAGTGTTTGAAGAAAGGAATAAATACAGAAACAGTGATTTAAAAGAGTATGAAAATAAAGATCCTTTACGATAATAGAGCTAGAAGCGGATTTAATTCAGCCTGGGGCTTCTCTTGCCTTATCGAGAGCAATGAAGAAAAAATTTTGTTTGATACGGGATGGGATGGGACTTTGCTGCTCTCTAACATGGAAAAGTTAAAAGTTGATCCAAGAGAAATTAAGAAGATTGTTATTTCTCATGAGCATTGGGACCACATTGGTGGCCTTCCTTACGTCTTAAATAAGACTAGCAATCCTGAAGTCTTTCTCTTAAAATCATTCTCAAGAAGACTAAAGAATGAAGTTTCGGCGAAAGCAAAGGTAGTTGAAGTTTCTGAAACAAGAAAAATCTCAGAAGGTGTCTTTACAACTGGAGAGCTTGGAGAGGTCATAAAGGAACAGTCTTTATTTATTGAATCAAAGAATGGATTTGTAGTAATAACCGGGTGTGCTCATCCAGGTGTTGACAAGATTTTAGACTTTGTTAAGAAATTTGGAAAAATATACTGGGTAATAGGCGGGTTTCATGACTTCAGCAACTTAAGCTACTTAAAAGATGTTCCAGTTCTTTCTCCTTGTCACTGTACGACATACTTAAATGAAATTAAAGCTATGTATCCTAAAAACTATAAAGAATGTAGCTGTGGCGACGAGTTTAAGTTTTAAAACTATTCACCACCTTTTGAAGTAAAGAAGTAGCAAGAGCAAAAGTATTGTTACAAAGACACTTAGTGAACTACCTGCCATAAAAAGTAAGTTCTCTAGGTCTTTAAGCAGTATTGTAGCTCCACTCATTTAAGTTTATCGTCTTCAACTTACTATTGCACCTATCAAGTCAAGTTTAGTCTTCAATAATCTTTTCTTTAAAACTTTCTTTGCTTTTTGATTTGCTAAGTTAAGCTAAACTTTCCAGTTTTCGCATTGGTACTTCTTAAAGATAAGTACTTCAGCAAATCCTATTACTGCAACTATAAACGACAAAAAGGAGTAAACAAAGTAAAACAAAAAGAATTCAATTACAGAAAAACTATAGCTTAGTTTCCTAGAAGAAACATAGAAGATAACAAAAAAAATTAAAGTACTTATTGTCATTGCTATTGCCCCCTTTAGCAAGCTTATAGCTGTAGTTGGCTTAAACCAAGGGAGCATCGCAATAGTTAGAAAAGGTTGCTGTACGTTTCCAATACTCAGTAGGATAGTTGTAAATATTCCATAAGCCATTGAGTTTGGAACTAACGGGTAGAAAATTAACGAGAAGAAAGAAGGGAACAAGAAAACAAGGAATGGGAAAAAAATTTCAAAGTTTTTAATTACTTCTAGCATTAATCTTTTGTTGTAAGTAGCAACAATCTCAGCTCCACCTTTAGCCCACCTTAACCTTTGCTTAAGCCATTTTCTTAAGCTAGAGTGCGTATAGCAATAAACGAAGATGTTCTCGCTATACTTCAACTTATATCCATTCATGAAAAGTCTAATTGCAAGGTCTATGTCTTCCGTTATCATTTTGTTAAACCCATTTAGCTTAAGCAAAACTTCTTTTTTTATTGCAAATGCCGCACCATTTAACGTTATGAGTTTTCTAGTAGATTTAAATGAAAGCCAAGAAAAAATGTTCAAACTAGCATAATCGTAGTAAATTAATTTCGCGAGAAATGAATCACGAACAATAATTTTCTTTATGTCTAAGGCATCGTAGTCTTTCATTTCTTCAAATATCTTCCTTAAAAATTCTTTATCCTTTGGAAGCTCAACATCACCATCAAGAAAAAGTATAACTTCTCCACTGCACAACGTAATGGCCTCATTTACAGCGCTAACTTTTCCAACTCTTTCTTCATGTATAATGATTTTTATTCCGTTAACTTTTTTAAGCTCTTCTTTTGTTTTTTCTGTAGGTTCATCAACAACTACTACAACTTCTTTTTCTAGGTTCTGCTCCAAAAGTACTTGAATGTTCCTTAGTAATAAAGAAGATTCTTTGTAGATTGGAATAACAACACTAACACACACGTTTTCGGTTTTATGTTCGTTGATCATTGAATTCTTATCTTTCTGCAGTTGTTTGAAAGAACTTAAAGAACGCGAGTGTTGGCTGTTTTCCATTCTTTACGTAGCAAAGTAAAGCTTAACAAGTATAAAAGTTTTTAACGTTAGTGCAAATTTATTGCTTAAAGTAAATTTTAAGTTATAAAGTAACTCTATACTTTATACGAAAGTTTATTTTTAGTTTTTCCAAAGCTTTTCTACTTAATCTGCTACTAAACTTCTTTTAGAGTTAAAGAAAGTTCAGTATGAGTTCAAAGTACCCTAAAATCTTGTTAACCTTTGCCTCTCTCAATGCCTGCTCTATTGCATTCAGCTCCTCGTTGCTTAAACTAACGTTAACGCTTTCTGCGATATCTTTCACCTGATCTTCTCTTTTCACTCCAGGTATTGGTACAACGTTACTGTGCCTCATAGTCCAACTTAGCACAACTTGAGTTATAGATTTTCCCTTACTTTTTGCTACATTCTGTAGAACGTTGTTCAATGCTTCAAGCTTCTTTAAACTTGACCTTGAGAACAGAGGGTTTATTTTTCTTACAATTTCTTTTGGCTTGTAACTTGGGTTTACTTTTCCTGTAAGTAAACCTTGAGCCAAAGGACTATACGCTATTAAAGTTATTTTCTCTTTCTGAGTATATGGTATCATATCTGTTTCTACGCTTCTTGAAAGCATATTGTACAAAACTTGGTTGCTGGCGATATCGGTTTTTTCTAGATTTTTTCTTGCATCAGAAAGTCTTCTTAAGTTAAAGTTGCTTACTCCAATTGCTCTTATTACTCCAGAGTTCACTAATCGCTCTAGAGCTTTCATGGTTTTGCTCAGCGGAACTAATGGATTTGGCCAATGAATCTGATAGAGGTCTATTTCTTTTACTCCCAGCCTTTTTATAGAGCTTAGACAAGCTTTTTCAAGAGATTTCTTATCTAGGTGCCATGGAGAAACCTTAGTTGCGATAACAAAATTTTCTCTCCCATACTCTTTTACTAGCTCTCCAACAAATTTTTCAGATTTCCCCCATGCATACATTTCAGCGGTATCAATGAAGTTAATTTCGTTTTCGTATATCGCTCTGAATGCTTTTCTTATCTCATTTTCAGAGTAAGACTTCCCATAGCCCCATTCTTCTGCACCCCATTGCCAAGTTCCTATTCCAATCTTTGAGATCTTTATTCCCGTTTTTCCTAGTTCGATGAATTTCATATTAAGTTTGCAAAAAACTTGCACTTAAAGTAGTAAATAAGTTTTTACACACCTTCCATGGATGAATTCTAGACTCTTTCGTTGAGCTTTCTGCAGTGAAAAATAACTCGAAGTTTCAGTTCTAGCGTAAAAACCTTAAGTTAATACGTTATTTCTTAGTTTTCTTTAAAAATCCTAGCTTTCTTGAACACATGCCTCCACCTGATTGTCTTCTAATTTAAATATTTTAGTAGAAATGAAGACAAGCTGTTCTAAACTGCAGAACAGAGAAAATGTTTTAAAAATAAAAAAACATATAAGCTAGTTGATGAACAATATACTTAGTGAAAAGAGATGAGGGAAGTTAGTAATGTAAGAAAAGTAATTAAGTTCATAGTCCCTCTTCTTTCAACTTTAATACTACTTCCTTCTTTTGTTTCTTCTCTTCCAAGCTCTTATGTAATCGAAGTTGTTCCTTTAAACGAAAACTACAAAAGGAACTAAGTTTTGTTGAGGTGAAAATAAGTGAAAACGAGAGATTAACGTTTAACGCTAGTGCTTCTATTCTTGCTGTTTGGAGTGGACAAAATATCGATGGGGGTTATACCGAAGAGAACTTAAAACTATGCGAAATTAAAATTAAAAAGGAGAAGAATCATACGTTGATTGAAAGTTTTTACTTACCTGCTGTGTACATTCAGCCTAGCGAAGACGTAGTTGAAGAGGCAAAAGAATTCAAACAAATAATTAACCTATTGCTAGAACTGACTGGCTTAATTTTTGTGCTTGCGTCTACAATCGAACTAAACAGACAAGAACATTTCGTTAGTAAAGCCTTAAGCGAAGTTAAAAAGAAGTTAGTAATGTTCATGTCCACTGGCTTTATTTTTCTTAAACGAAAGCTACAGCATAAATAAAGATTACATACACTATCGTGTTAATTAAGGTGATTAAGAAGCCATACTTTAAGAAATCCCAAAATGATACTGTACTATCGTACTTCGACTCAAGTGCTTCCAATACAATTACATTAGAAGCTGCTCCAAGGATTGTTAGGTTTCCTGCTATTGTTGATGCCATTGCTAGTAATATCCATTCTACTATGTTATCCCCCGTATAGCCAAGAGACTTCATGTAGATTAAGAAGAGCTTGACAAATGGGACATTGCTTAGTACCTGGCTTAGTGCTAATGAACTAACTAATATTGGAAGCGCACTAGCAACTTCTCCGAACTTATTTGGTATTATGAAGTAAAAAACTCTTTCTAAGATTCCTCCTTCCCATATGCCATCCATAGTGATGAACATTCCTATAAAGAACAAAATTGATCCCCAGTCTACACCTTTTAGGACTTTTCTTGGATCGCTAACCGCTATATAAAGCCCAGCTGATATAATCATTGGAATGAAGCCTCTAGCCTCAATGTGCGGCTTCCCTAAAATAGCCATAACGTCGTTTCCTACAACAAGAACTATAGTAGCGATGAGTCCAGCTGCACCTAGGTATGCGTCTCTCTTATTCTTTATTGTTTCCTGAGGAATAAACACAAGGCTAACTTTTTGATCCTCAACTTTAAAAAACTTCATAAGAACCAAAGGAGTAACAACCAAGTTAAAAATCGTTGGGATTGCAAGGTATTTTATAAATTCTATAAAAGGTGCATTCATTCCAGAAGAAGTTGCTATAAGCATATTCTGAGGGTTTCCTAGAGGGGTCATAACTGACCCTATTGTAAGAGAGAACATCAACAACAGAATCATTAGTTCTATGCTTACGCCAGTTGACTTTGATATAAGATATACTATAGACGGGCCAATTAAAGCAACAGAATCATTAACCGTTATTGCTGCCATTAATCCAAAGAGTAAAGAAGAAGCAATTAAAACTGCTCTTCTACTCTTAAATTTTGTAATGAACCACATACTAACGAAGTTTAGAAGTCCAGAACTTTCAGCTACTGATACAATGCTAAACATTCCAATTAAGAAAAATATTACGTTAAGGTCTACATGCTTTTCTATCTCATCTGGTGGTATTAAGCCAGTAGTCACAGTAATAAATGCGCTAAACATCATTATAGCCCATATTGGAACTTTCGGATACTTTGTTCTCGAAGCTACAGAGAATACCAAGTAAATAACTAGAAGTACTGAAACAGCGCCTTTGAAATCTATCATTTCTCTTGCGCTCTCTGAACTAAGCCTCTTAAAGGTTTTTTTAAGGGAGGTGTTGCTCCTTGGAATCACCGAAGGCTACTTCTAATTTGCTGTTTTTTCTTCCCAAAGTTTGTTAAAGTTCTCAGAGACTTTAACAAGAGCTTCTTCGAGCTTTCTGGTTCCAGTTATAAATGGAACTTTATTGCTATTTTTCTTTATTTGTATGTAGTTTGGACCCATCCTAAATGCTGCTAAAATATCTACATCGCTAAGCGTTTGTATTACGGCTTTAAGTTTTCTTGGGTCTCCATGCTCTTTTTCTTCAACGTTTTTAGCAGTATTTTCTCTACGTTCTATGAACTCATAGTGGTGGTCTTCGTATACATCGTAAATGGCATAAAACTCAGATTCTCCAAAGTGTTTATCCGAAAGTAAGTTGTTGTCATACATTCCAAAAGCTACTCTAAGTTTCTTCATAAATTTCAGAACAAAAAAGCAGTAGTTTTAAGCTTTGCTACTGAACTCAAAATTAAAGTAGAACTTATAAATGAGTTCAAGTTGAATACTTTAAGACAAAAAAGGAAGATTATTGTAAAGCCTTCACTACGTTTTAGCAGTTGTTAGAAGTTTTTCTCGAGGTAAATTACTTAAATGTATAGTTTCGTTTCGAACGAAATACTTATATTGATTATTTTTCTGCTTTGTTTCATGGATAATCTAAGAGAAGCACGTACTTATGGTGGAGTAGGCTCTATACTATCAGCATTTGGAATATTTGTTCCATACGTTGGTATACCTCTCCTGATCGTAGGCTTTGTTCTTGAAGTATTAGCTGTAGACAAGATTTCATCTGTATTGAATGAAAAAGAAATATTCAAAAACTACCTAATTTCAATAGTAGTTGGACTTGCAGGAGTTGCAATCGCAATAATTTTAGGCATTGCATACCTAGGAGTTGCCATTTTAAGAGGATTTTTAGCTACCGAAATGATTTATAGCAGACGTGCGTTTTTATTTTCTATTCTGGGATTTTTGCTTTTAGTTTTGCTCGTTGTTTGGATTGCATCAATTGTAGCAGCAATATTTCTAAAGAAGAGTTTTGATTCAATTTCTAAGAAGCTAAATGTGTCTCTTTTCAGTACTGCTGCCCTACTTTACTTAATTGGCGCAGTAACTTCAATAGTAATTGTTGGCTTTTTAATAATGTTTGTAGCAAACATATTAAAAATAGCGGCATACTTTAACATTCCAGAAGCAACAACTCAAGCTCCTTCACCTGCACAGCCTTCGTCTTCTTCGTAACTGAGTCAACGCAATTTTGTAAAGAGTATGGTGCACCAGCTAAATATGAAAGAGAAAACCATAGCTCGGTCACACGATATTTTTACTTCATCCACGTAATAAGTCAACTCTTATAGTTGATTTAGCCGAAGAAATAGCGAGATTAGCTGGAGAAATAGCTTTTGAAAGGAGAAAAGTCATAAAAGGTTGGGGAATAGCCGATTCAATTATACTTGCTACAGCTCGGAAAGAAAGTGCAAGAGTTGTAACTGGCGATAAGCACTTTGCTGACTTAAGGAACGAAGCTATTCTTATATAGTTTAAGCATCATTTTTTAATTATCTTTGTATAAACTGCATACCATAGGATTCCAACGAAACAGGCACTAATTCCTATAAGTATTGTATTGGTTCCCAAGCTAAGTGCAAGTACCGTGCTCATTATAAGTCCAATGATACTGTGAAGTGGTCTAAGTGGTACCTTAAATGGAGTGTCATACTTTGATAAAGAGTTATATAACTTTAAAGCAGAATAATTCGTAAATATATGAGTAAAAAGCACGCAAAAACTTCCAAGCGAAGCTAAGCCAGAAATGTCTATGGTAGAGGCTAGAATTGCCATTATAGATCCTGAAAGAAGGACGGAGTATACTGGAGTTTCAAACTTCTCATGAACCTTAGAAAGTATACTAGGCACTTCCTCGTTTCTTGCCATTGCAAAGAAAATTCTTGATTGGCCCATAACTGAAGTTAAAACAACACTAAAAGTTGCTAAAAGTGCTCCTAATTCTACTATTCCACCTAATCCTAATTCTCTTGCTGCATCTCCGATTGGAGTTGTTGAGTTACTTAAGTTCTTATATCCAACTAGTCCTACTGCAGTTACAGAAGTTAATATGTAGATTAAAGTAGAGATGAATAACGCAAACAGTATTGCAAGTGGTATGTTCTTTTCTGGCTCTTTAACTTCTTCAGCAGCAGTACTTATCCTTGGGAATCCTATATATGCAAAATAAAAAAGTCCTGCAGCTTGAAAAACTGGGACTATACCATTTGGCAGAAAGTTCTCGAAGTTTGAAACACTTATTCTAGGCAATCCCACAAATACAAAAAGCAGAAGAACAAGTACCTTCACAATTACTATAAGGTCGTTTACAATGGCTGACTGTTTTACTCCTATTAAATTGAAGAATACAACAAGTGTAATTATTGCTAAGGCCCCAACTTTGAACGGAATAAAGTTAAAGACAGACGAAAGGTAGTATCCAAATCCAAGGCTAGCAGTTGCGCCCATAACAATGTTTCCAAAGATCCACATCCAGCCCAAAAGAAATCCAAAAGAGGGTGATATTAATTCATGCCCATATTCATATACTCCACCTGCTCTTGGTAGTGCCGCTCCAAGTTCTGCAAAGCTTAGTGCAGTAAAAGTTGCACTTAAGCCTGAAATAATAACGGAAACTACAACTGCAGGACCTGCCATTCCACTTGCAATTCCTACTAAAACAAAGATTCCAGCTCCGATTATAGCTCCTAGTCCTATTGAAGTGGCATCAAGTAGTCCAAGTTTTCTTTTAAGCATCGGCTTACTTTTCTGGTTTTTGTTTATATTCAACTTTAGCGCAGGATGTTTCTTATTAACTTTATAAAGATTCGTTCTTTAGATTGTCTAAAAAATACGTAGGCGCTAAGTAAGGCAGTCAATGAATCTTTATTTTTTGCTTAAACATTGTGCCTAAGCCTAGTTCTAGAGGTTTCATGGGCATTTACAATATAATTATAGAAAGAAAAGATTTAACAATAGCTTTAAGGTGACAGAGAGTAAAACAATGAAATTCATAGGAAGAATAGCAGATGGTTCAACTGAAACAACAGCTAGGCTAATTTTGTTAAAGGATCTTGAAAGGAGTATTTCTACTGAAGAACTTGTCATTATAAAAAATGGAGGCGATGAAAAGCCAATAAATCAAATACTAGGCGTACTAAGAGAAGGACTTGGGAAAAATGAGTTTCTTAGCTATACTGCATACAGGCCAGATGTTGCGTATATGCGTCATGGAGGTGAACCTTCAGGAGCAAGAGAAGTTTATTCTTTTATGATAAAACCAATAGGGGTTGTTACTGAAAATGGCATAGAACCAAACAAGATCATAATTCAGCCTCGTTCTCCTGTTTACTTGCAAGAAGAAGATGATAGGCCATTAGAGAAAATAGCAAAGGGAAATGAAATTCTGTGGATGAATGCTCATCTAGAGAATCATAAAACATGGAAAGTACCAGTATTAAAAAACTTCATCTCATATCATGTAGGCGTTTACGGTAGTACTGGGAGTGGAAAGTCATGGTTCACACGTTACGTTCTTATTCCCCTTTACATAACTGCAGGCTATAAAGTTCTAATCCTTGATTGGAGTGGTACTGACTATGTGCCGTACTTTCAGGACTCCAATGAAGTTGAAGTTACGAAAATTACAGATGTAGCGTTTGATGAAGAGTCAATTCTAAGCTATTTTCAAGATAAAACTTACGATTTTTCAAGAAATGAAAGCGTAAAAGATGGCTTCGATGAATTCATAGAAGGTTGGATTGAAAAGGTAAGAGCAGTAGTTAATCTTTCCAAAGGAAGTAAGGATCCTGCTGATGTTTTGTACAACCAACTTAAAGAACACGTTGAAGAGAGTATTAACAGTATAACTAGAGCCGATTGGCGGTCTTCTGCACAAAGGGCAGCAAGAAGAGTGTTTAGAAGGTTGAAACCGCGTGACTTAGCTCCAATAATGGGCACGCTAAGCATAGAAGAACTTCTCAAGATGTTTGAAAGCAGGAGAATACTCTTAGTGGATATGGGGGGTACAATAGCCGAAGCTAAGCTTGGGTTTTTCTTGTCGCTTGCAAAGCAACTCTACAGCGTAATGGAATCTGGAAACGACATAAACATCGCACTAATAATAGACGAATCACCTCAATATGCTCCATGGGAACCAAGAGGAATTCAAAGTGAAACTTCAGAAATGATAAAAAACTTAGCAGCACTTGGAAGAAAGAGAATGCTTAATTTAACTTTAATTGCGCAGGGAATAAAAGGAGAAATAGGAATAAACGCATCTGTAAGGAGAAACCTCAACACTCACTTCTTTGGAAGGATACATCCACTAGACGCCAGCGGAGAAGGAGGCGCCTTAGAGTGGCTTTCTCCATACGGCATAACTGCCGACCAAATGCTACAGTTAAAGCCAGGAAGGTTTTACTTTTCAGGTGCCATGAATCCCTCACCAGTTCCCTTGCTCATAACTTATGAACCTCCAGGTGAGGAAAATGAGTGAAGAGCCTTTAGAATGGGTAACGTTACCTCTTGACCTTCAGCATCGCTTTTTTGAGTTAGCTGAACGAGAAGCTAATAATACATTAAAAGCAATCCAAGACCTAAGTGTTAAACTCAAAGAGTTAAAAAATCTGATAACTCCGCACATAAAAAAACTAGAAGCCTCAAGTAAAATAGTAACCACTGCTGCTGTTGATGGCTCAAGGTCTCCAAGGCTTAGTGAAAGACTAGGCGTAAGATATGGCGTTTTTGCTACTGGAATAGTGTACTTAGAAGGCGTAAAGAAAAAGGATGAAAAATTTGGGGTAGGATCTTTTAAAAGAAAACAAGCTCTATCTCAGGATAAAAGCAGATACTTCTTTGACTTGTTGTCAACCTACGCTGAAAGAAAGCTTGCGTTAGAGGCTCTGGACAAGTGTGATCTTTTAATCTTGGATGGTAGTTTCTACAGCTTTTTGTACCCTGTTCTAAGGATGAAAAAAGTTGGGCTCTATGGTGAAGAGGAGGAAAGGCTTACGAAGGAAACATTTGAAATAACAGAGAAATTAAGAAGAAGTGAAAAAACAATAGGTGTAATAAAGAGAAGTCATACTCGTGCCATAGGCGGCTATATGTCGCTCAAAGATAGAGAAAATTCGCTTGTAACGATTATTGATAAGCTTATTCTCTCAACTTTTATGCCGGAACGAACTATATTTTACTACGAAGATCTAATTGGAGATGTTCCAGTGCAAGTGTACACTCAACTAGCACAGTTTGCTATAACTAAAAACTGGCCAGAAGAAAACCCATTAAAAGAGGCAGAGAATAAAGTTTTTGCACCATTTGAAGCATTAAAATTACAAAGAGATGGGGTAAAAGAAATGCGCCGCTTACAAGTTAAAGCTTACGACCACCTTCCTCCATGCGAAGTAGAGTATCCTTCTTCAGTTAGCATTAAAAAGATACACGAATGGCTTGGGCAAAAAGACTTCTTCAACGAAGCTACAAACTTACCAATTGCTCTAGACCTAGTTGACAACTTAGTTGGAATTCCATCAAAATTCATAGATGAGTTTGTTTCAGAAGTAGAGGGAAGAATACTTGACGCTATTTCATTAAAAAAGGAAGAATATGAAATTGTAAGGCTTTACTTTACTCTGCTTAACCCCCAAAAGCCAATGTAGCCTTTTTTATTAGAACAAAGTGTTGCTCTTTAAAACTTAAATACTTTTTAAGGTAGATATAAGCTCATGAAAAAGCGAGAAGAGGCCATAGAATGGTTCAGAAACGCAAAATTTGGAATATTCGTTCATTGGGGTATATACTCCATTTTAGGAAAAGGCGAGTGGGTAATGCAAAATGAAAAAATGCCGATAAAAGAATATGAAAAACTTAAAGACATTTTTAACCCAACTTTATTCAGCGCAGAAGAATGGTGCAAAATATTCAAGGAATCAGGTGCAAAGTATATAACATTTACAACAAAACATCACGATGGTTTTTGTATGTTTGATACAAAACTTGCTGACTACAAAATAACAAATACGCCATTCAAAAGAGATGTCGTAAAAGAACTTGCTGAAGCGTGTAAAAAAGAAGGATTAAAAATTTTCTTTTACTACTCTCTTTTGGACTGGCACCATCCTGACTACTACCCACTTGGAATAACGGGACAATATTCTGGAAGGCTTGAAAAAGGAAACTGGGAAAAATACCTTGAGTACTATCATGGTCAGGTAAAAGAACTTTGTAAAAACTATGGTGAAATCGGTGGGTTTTGGTTTGATGGATGGTGGGATAAACCAAACGCAGATTGGAAACTTAATGAACTGTATGAGATGATTCATAGTTTACAACCTTCTGCTTTAGTTGGGAATAATCACCATGTAGACCCATTTCCAGGAGAAGATTTCCAAATTTTTGAGCAGGACCTTCCAGGTGAGAATACAGCTGGCTTTAATAAAGCAAAAGTTTCAAACCTTCCATTAGAAACATGTCTTACCATGAACAATAGTTGGGGATATAACTCTTCGGACAACAACTACAAATCCTTAGAGACGTTGAAGGATTACTTTAGGAAGGCTTGGTCTAGAGGTGCAAATTTGTTGCTTAATGTTGGGCCCTTACCAAATGGAAAATTAGTTTCAGAGCAAGTAGAGCTATTGCAAAAGATTGGACTATGGATAAAAAGTTTAGAACATTAAGCTATTCGAAGTTCAGATTGTTCAGATTGTAGTTACACAAAACAACTTAAAATTTAAGTTAAATATTTCTTTGAATAGCGTAAAAACGACGAAGACTTTTACATCGCTTGAGAAAAATACTGGTTAGGGTTCATAAAGTATAAAAAAGTAAATTAATGCTACTCAAACAAGTATAACGTTTCTTACTTTAGCTAAGATCTAATTGGAAGAAAGGAAAATGTATTTAAATGTAACCTGTTTCTTCTTGCCGCATGGCAGAAAAAATAAAGGTTGGAATAATTGGTTGTGGTGGAATAGCAAGAGGAACCCATATTCCAAACTATAAGAAAATTCCAGACGTAGAAATAGTCGCCTGCGCTGATATAAACATTGAAGCTGCCAAGAAAACAGCAGAAGAGTTCGGTATTGCAAGGTACTACAAGGACTATAACGAGATGCTTGAAAAGGAAAACCTAGATGCCGTAAGTGTTTGTACTCCAAATGTTCTTCATAAAGATCCTGCAATAGTAGCTATGAAACACGGAGCTCATGTTCTTACTGAAAAGCCAATGGCTGGAAACTTAAAGGATGCAAAGGAGATGTATGAAGCTTCTAAAAAGTACAACAAGATTTTGATAGTTGGTTATCAAACTAGGTTTCGTATAGACATAACAGCATTAAAAATGTTAGTAGATTCTGGAGAGCTAGGAGAAATCTACTATGCTAGAGCCTTACACCTAAGAAGATGGGGTATCCCAGTCAGTCCAACTTTTCTTAACAAGAGTTTATCTGGAGGCGGTCCACTTCTAGACATAGGCTGTTATGCTGTAGACTCTGCGATGTATGTACTAGGGTTCCCAAAGCCAAAGTCAGTTCTTGGTGTTACATACAACAAATTTGGAAAGAATCCTGAGATGGCAAAGAAAGGGAGCTGGGGTGGAGCCTGGAAACCAGAAGACTTTCAAGTTGAAGACAACGCATTTGCATTTATAAAGTTTGAAAATGGAATGACGATGCTGCTAGAAACAAACTGGGCTTCATTCATAAAAGAAGATGAGCTAAACTTGGTCTTGCTTGGAACAAAAGGTGGAGCTCAACTAAAGCCCTTAGAAGTATACAAGGAAGTGATAGGCGCAAGGGTTACAATAACTCCTCAAGATAGAATTCCTGAAACTGACTTATACAATCGAAGGATAGCAAAGTTCGTTGAGTCGATAAAGAGTGGAAAAGCTTTGTTCTCACCTGCTATAGAAGGCCTTAAAGTTCAAGCGATTTTAGATGCAATATATACTTCTGCAGAAAAAGGAAAAGAAGTACCTGTAGAGTGGGACTTCTAAAATCTTAGCTAACTTCTACTCCGTATTTTTTTGCTAAAATTTCCATTTGTTCTTCATAATCTTGAACTCCTTGAAAGTATAGCTTTGTAGCTTCGTCATCTAGTTTCTCTTTTCCAATTTTATTTATTAAAGCTTCTGCGATCTTTTCAGCTTTTGTTTTTTCTTTCTTCTTTTTGAAGAGTATCATTTTCTTGGCGCGCTTTCTTGTGAAGGAAAGTTATAAAAGTTTTTCTTCTAGTAGTTTCTTCTAAACTAACTGCAAAGTAAGTTTCTAACAGGTCTTAAGAATATCTTCAAGTATCTTTTTTGCTCTTAGAATGTCTTGAATTTGTTGCGGTCCAGATATTTCTCTTTCTATAGTAATTGCACCCTTATAACCTAAAGAAACTAGCTTTGGAATGAAGACCTTATAGTTTACTTTTCCTTCACCCAGTGGTTTTTCTTGACCTAACTGGTAGCCATCCCTTGGGTACTCGCCATCTTTCGCATGAACTCCTCTTACATACTTCCCGATAACGTCTAAAGCATCAACAGGATTAGCCTTACCATATAGGATTAAGTTACCTGCATCAAAGTTTACTCCTACATTGTCTAATCCAATGTCTTGTATTGTCCTTAGTAAAGTCACTGGAGTTTCTTGCCCAGTCTCAAACCAAAAACTTTGGCCATTTTTTCCAATGTAATTTACTATGTCTTTTAGGGTTGGAATCAAAGTAATGTAGTGCGGGTCGTTTGGATTTTCGGGTATAAAGCCAACATGCGTTGTTACACTCTCAACTTCTACTTTTTTAGCAAAGTCAGAACCCTTCTTTAGTGCTTTTGCCCTTACCTCTCTGGTCTCCAATGGAACTAAACCAATAGTTAATGGTCCCTGAACAAAGTTCCATATTGGTGTGCCAGGTAGACCTGTCCACATTGTTGTTATTTCAATGTCATAGTCTCGAGCTGCTCTCTTCAGATGCAAAGCCATTTCTTCGTTGAAGTACTCCATAGTCCAACATGAAACTTGTGCGGTTGGAAATCCAAGATCCTTTAACTTTTTGAACTCTTCTTCCATATTTGGCCTTAATCCAACTATTACACCTAGTTTTAAGTTCGCCATCTTGTTATCCATTAACTAAGATTTACTGCAGGGGCTTAAAAACTTTTTCAAAGCCCTGTGCTCCTTAAGCAGAAATATAACTGTTGAAAAAGTTTATAAACTGTACATTAATCATTAGTATTCAAGATGATCTCGAAAGTACCTGTTAACTTAGATAAAGTTAAGAAGGAAGAGATCAACAAGGAAATACTTCGAGTAGCTATAATTGCTGAGCTTGACGCAATAAACTTATACGAGCAACTGGCTCAAGCCACTGACAATGAAGACATAAGGAAAGTTTTTCTAGATATAGCAAAAGAAGAAAAAACACACTTTGGCGAATTTCAAGCTTTATTACTAAAAGAAGATAAAGAACAAATTCTGGAACTGGAAAAAGGCAAAAAAGAAGTGGAAGAGTTAACTGAAAAGTAATTTTATTTTCTTTCTTTTTATTCTTTTGCAATTCTTAGTATTTCTATTACGTCTTCCTTACTTAGCTTAACAAAGTTACCTATAGTTGTAGTACCTCCGTTTGTGCACTTTAACGCTAGTTCTTCAAACTTCTCTTCAGGTATGTTTAGCTCCTTTAAGGTAGTTGGAAGTCCTATTTTCTTGAAGAAATCTCTCAACTGCTCTATGCCTTCAAGAGCCGTTTTTTCTGGGTTCTCAAAGTCTAGCTCAACGTTCCACACTCTAGTCGCAAATTGTACAAATTTGTCTGTCCGATGTTTATATACATACTTCATCCAAGCAGGGAATATTACTGCTAGCCCTGCACCATGAGTTACATCATATAAGCCGCTTAGCTCATGCTCTATAAGGTGCGATGCCCAGTCCCCAACTCTTCCAGTGCCAAGTAAACCGTTATGTGCAATGGTACTTGCCCACATTAACTCAGCTCGAGCATCATAGTTGCTTGGTTCTCTCAGTACTATCTGAACGTTTTTTATTATAGTTTTTAGCGTAGCTTCGCATAGCCTATCAGTTAAGTCCGTGTTACGAGTATTCGTAAAGTAACGTTCCATGACATGAGCCATCATGTCTGCAGCCCCACATGCAGTATAATACGAAGAAACAGAAAAAGTTACTTCCGGGTTCATTATTGCAAATTTTGGCCTTATAATGTCGTTGTTAAGTGAACGCTTATACCAACCTTCTTCGTTAGTTATGACTGAACTATTGCTAGCTTCGCTACCAGCACCAGGTATTGTAAGCACAACGCCAACTGGTAAAGTTTCCTTTGGCGTAGCTTTTCCTGTGTAGAAGTCCCACACATTCCCTTCATATGGTACTCCAACTCCAATAGCTTTAGCAGAATCAATTACACTACCCCCGCCAACAGCAAGAATAAAGTCAATTTTGTTTTTTCTGCATAACTTTATTCCTTCTTGCACTAGGCTTAATCTTGGATTCGGCTTAACTCCAGGAAGTTCTATGAATTTTACTCCAGCTTCCTTCAGCGAACCAACTACTTTTTCGTAAAGGCCTATCCTTTTTATGCTTCCTCCACCATAGTGAAACAAAATTTTGTTACTGTACTTTTTCACTTCTTCTCCAACTAAGCTTTCAGTACTTCTTCCAAAGATTATCTTTGTTGGGCTTATGAATTCAAAGTTTTCCATACTTGTTTCACCTTTTATAAAAAAAGAATTAGGACACTTAATAAATGTTTTTTAGCAAAACATAGTTATACAGGTTATCAGCATCGTGAGTGACGAATTTCATGTGTCTTAAGTTAAGCTCTATCTTGTACATAAGGTTTCTTTTCTCTTAAAGCCATTTCAGCGCGTGCTAACTCTTTCCCTAAGTATGCAGCATGGTCTAATCTAGAAACTAAGTTCTCGTTTAAGATGCGTCTATAGAGTTCTTCTGCACTATTCCCTCTAAACTCGTACTTTGTTTTTCTTCCATCTCTAAGTCTATGTTCTACTACGATCTCGTTACCTTCAACTTTTATGACGAAAAATCCTCTTAAATCTTCACTAAATTCCATCTTATTTCCTCTGTAACGTTTTTCTAGAATTTCTTCTGCAGCACTCCAATTGTTTTCGTAAACATGTGCAGAAACAGAAACAACTATTAAGCTTCCAAGCGGAAATCCAACCCTATCTGAAACATAATGTTGTAACCTTCTTAGCGCAAAAACATTAAGTAACCAAGCTCCAAATATGTCATGGCTTCTAAAAGTGCACATTTGATGAAGTTTCCCAAACTTTATACTCCAAACTATCTCAATCAAGCACGGAGGGTTAGCAGAAACTAAGTCAGATTCATGTCTCCATGTTACAGCGATTGCTCTTCTTGTAAATGGTTTTTCCTTTAGTTTCTTAGCTATTAGTTCAACTTGGTCAAGAATTGCATGAACTTCCTTAACCATCTTGGGTTCTAGAGTATTTCTAACCTCCTTAGGTATAGAAGAAACTTTTAAACCAAATAGTCGTTCTCCATAAGTATATTCAACACCTTCTGGCTTTGCTTGACTAAAAAATGTTAAGTAGTAGTTTTCAAGGTCTTCTTTGCTTATTGGTAGCCACGAGGGAAGCTCAGTTTCTTCGCCATTTATTATAGATACAATTCCAAGCACTTCTCTTTGTCTTAAGTTGTACTCTGTTTGCTTTACTTCTCCAAACTTCATTACTAGGTCTAAAGCCTTCAACCAAACTTCAGAAATGGATTCACCTTCTACACGAAGCATTTTGTCTTCTGAGAAGAGAGTTTCAACCTCTCTTTCTTTTTCACCTATAACCATAGGCTTACTAAAAGGTTCTTCTTCTTTCGATATTTTGCTAAGTACGTTTGAGATTTTTTCTTTTAGTTTTTCTAAGTTTTTCTCATCTCTTAGGTCTATTACTCTTACGTTTTTTCTTAAAGTTTCAATAGCCTCTCTAGGAATATTTCTGTCGATGTATGCTTGCGTCCCAATTACTTGGTAATCTTCACTTATACCATTAATAAAGAAATTAACTAGAATGTCGCCTGTTTTCATTAAATCTTCTCCGCACACAACAATGTATCTTATTCTTGGATTTGCTAAGATATTTTTTATTAGTGGGTTTATTCCATAAGTAGTGCGTAAGTTTCCTATGACCGTAAACTCTTCTTTTGGCAGATCCAAGAAAAGCTCTTTTTTTGTCCATAAAGTACATATTGCAACGTTGCTCTTTGGATTTCCAACTATAAGCTCGTCTCTATAGTATAAGGGCCAGGTGATGCTTTCCAACTCCTTCATGAATCGCTAATCTACGAGTAAATTGAATGTTTTTAAAAGTTTATGTCTTTAGTCAATGGCGAGCATGAGTAAAACAGCAGGTTTAGGAACTAATATTTGTTAATCTACTTTATGTTACAAGTTTCTTCTAAACATTGTTTAGTTTAAATGAAAGTTTTGGTCTTGATTCTATAGAATCTAACCTATTAACTAGTTCAACAACTTTCTTTTCAATAGCGTCTCTAATTTTTCTTGCCTCTTCTAATGACATTTTTGCAGGATCTGGAAAGTTCCATTCTTCAACGTAACTTGCATAAACGACTGGGCATTCATTTCCACCACAAACTATTACCGCTATATCCGCTATTGTTTGGAGGTCTTTTGTCAATAGCTTTGGTTTTTTCTGAGAAATGTCTAGGCCTTTTTCTTTCATTAGGATTACAGCGTTTGGATGAACTTTATCTGCAGGTTTGTTGCCAGCACTTACAGCAATCCAACCTTTAGGAGCATATTTGTTGAAGAATGCTTCAGCAATTTGGCTTCTGAAACTGTTCTCCACACAAACAAAAAGAACTGTTTTTGTGTATGCACTATTCATATGAGCCACAGCTATTGCATCTCAGTAATAAACTTTTCGATTGTTTCATTGTTAGGATTCAGAAGCGGTGACTTAGTATCTCTGAAGGCTATAATTTGTCCAAAATGAACAAACACAATATAGTCTGAGATTCTCGCTGCTTGCTGTATGTTATGGGTCGATAAAACAACTGTGTACTCTGAACTCATCTTTTTGATGAGATTTTCTATAGCAATTGTAGAAAAATAGTCTAGTGCACTAGTTGGCTCGTCCATCAAAATTATTTCTGGGTTAAGAACAATTGCTCTCGCAATACAGAGTCTTTGTTGTTGTCCGCCGCTTAGTTGCGTTGCAGGAGAGTTAAGCCTATCTTTAACTTCATTCCATAAGTTTACTTTTATTAGCGCCTCCTTAACTAAGTTCTTTATTTG